>Ga0209604_1000019_pt1 | contig 143079 bp, 137 predicted proteins | sample AD_UKC097_MetaG_FD_184405 | JGI IMG/M metagenome (GOLD analysis project Ga0209604, IMG submission 184405) | Active sludge microbial communities of municipal wastewater-treating anaerobic digesters from USA - AD_UKC097_MetaG (SPAdes) (version 2) | ecosystem: Engineered > Bioreactor > Anaerobic...
GACGGACTACAAGTTCACGGACCACGAGCTGGACACGGAGACAGGGCTCTACAACTTCAATGCCCGCCTCTACGACCCGGCTGTCGGCCGCTTCATCAGCCCCGACCCCGCGGTACCGGACCTCTCCGGGTCAACGAACCCGAGGAACTACGATCCGCAGATGTTCAACCGCTATGCCTATTGCCGGAACAACCCGCTGATTTACATCGATCCCACGGGGCTCTTCATGGCGGAGACAACGGTGGGAGACGACGAGGGCCAGTACGGCGAAGGGCCGTCCGGCACCAGTCAGTAAGTCGCCTTGCCTTCCTGGTAGAGCTTCCGGAGAAGTTCCCGGTCCACCCCTTCCGCAGGGATGAAGTGGTTCGGTTCCGCCCCGCAGTAAGGACAAGGGGAGGAAGGGTTCGTAATGATCTCTCCGCAGATGCCGCAAACGAGTTCTTTCATGGTTTTTCTCCCATCCTTTCGTTCTCCGTTCATTGGTTACCGCAGATCATCCTCGTGAAACAATTTTTTTTCTTACAACAAAAACTCCTCAATATCGTTCATTTTATCTTGACGATCCTTTTCCGGGGTGTTATGGAAAAAATGCGCCGTTTTATTCAGATCGCTTTCCGGGACCCTTCGGGGCTCCCTGAATTCAGGATATCACGGGGCCGTTGCCGATATCACGGTCCTCCCGCAATAGCCAGGTACACCCGGTTTTCGCATCCCGGACAGGGGGCGGGGTATTTTCCGCCCATGGCCGGCATTGATGGAACCATGACGGTTCGCCTGTCGTCATCAATTGTACCCTCGCCCGGACAGGCCGGGGGGCAGGTAATATAACAGAAAGGAGATCAGCATGGCAAAGGCAAAGAAGGGTGACCTGTTCAGCTGCCAGGAATGCGGCCTCATTCTTGTGGTCGACGAGGCTTGTGGGTGCGCCGTGGGGGAAATCGTGTGCTGTGAAGTTCCCATGAAAAAAGGAAAACTGGCGGCCGGCAAGGCAAAGAAGAAAGCGGCGGCCCTGGCCACGGCAAAGCCTGCGGCGAAGCCTGCGGCGGCCGCGAAGAAGGGAAAAGCGAAGGCTCCCGCGGCACCGGCGCCGAAGAAGCCGGTGAAGGCGGCGGCGAAAGCGAAAAAAGCGGCTCCCAAGGCGGCAGCGAAAGCGAAAAAATAGCGAACCCGTTCCATTAGAAAAACGCTTTTTCGAACGGCAAAGGAAAAGGCTCCGGAAGCAAGGCCCTCCATCCCGGGGACCGCGACGTACGGAACGTGCGCCGCGGGAACGGTTAAGGATGTGCGGCAGGGCACGGGGACTTTTTGCGAAGCCGTCGGGAAACAAGCTTTTTATCGATCGGTTGCAAAGCCCCGATGCCCTTCAAAAAGGGCTGAGGGGCTTTATTTTGCCCGGCGAAGGACCGCCGCGGCGCGCTGGAAAAGGGTTTTCCCCCGTTCCCGGGGGCCCGGGGCGCCGTCCCGTTTTTCCAGAAGGGAGAGAAGGACCGGCACGACGTTGAGGGTCAGGAGGGTGGCGAAGGCCAGGCCGAAGATGACGGCCACCGCCATGGGCCCCCACCACTGGGAGGACTCGCCGCCGATGCACAGGCACAGATTCCGGAAATCGAAACTGACCCCCGTCGCCATGGGGAGGAGACCCAGAATGGTCGTGATCGCCGTAAGCATGACCGGCCGGAAGCGGGTCAGGCCCGCCTGCACCAGGGCGTCCTCGAGGGGAAGTCCCCGTTCCCGCAGCTGCCGGAAGTAGTCGATGAGGACGATGCTGTTGTTCACCACCACCCCGGCGAGACTGATCACCCCCACGCCGGTCATGATGACCCCGAAGGCCGTTCCCGTGACGAGAAGCCCCGTGAACACCCCGATCAGGGAAAGGAAAACCGTCGCCAGGATGATGAGGGGCGTGGAAAAGGAATCGAACTGGAGGGTGAGAACGAAAAAGATGAGGAAGAGGGCGGCCATGAAGGCCTTACTCAGGAACGCCGACGCCTTTTCCTGCTCCTTCTGTTCCCCGGTGAACCGCAGGGTGTAATTTCTCGGCCAGTCGAAGCCCTTGAGCCGCGACGCGATGTCCCGGATCACGTCGTTGGCCAGCCTCCCCGAGGTGTTTCCCGAAACCGTGACGACCCGTTTGTGGTCGAGGCGCATGATGGCCCCGACGCCGCTGTCGAACCGTACATGGGCGACGGTGGTCAGCGGAATCGCTTCACCGCCGGGACCGGAAACCGTCAGGCGTCGGATGCTCTCGATGCTTCGCCGGTCCTGTTCGGGCAGGCGGGCGACGATGTCGTACTCCTCCTTCCCCTCCCGGAACACCCCCGCCTTCACGCCGTTGATGGCCGCCTTTACCGTGTAGGCGATGGTGAAGGTGTCGAGACCGAGGAGGGCCGCCTTCTCCTTGTCGATCTGAACGACGATCTCCGGTTTCCCCCGGATGAAATTGTCCTTCAGATCGACGAGGCCGGGAATGTCCTCGATCCTCTCCCGCACACGGGCGGCCAGGCCCCCCAGCACCAGGATGTCGTCCCCGGAAATCTCCATGTTGACGGGAGGCCCCGTGGGCGGGCCCTCCTCTTCCTTCTCCACCTGCACCTCTGCGCCGTGAATTCCCTCGAGAAGGCGCCGCCGGATTTCCGCCACGATGCCGGGAGAAGGGCGGGAGCGGTCGGCGAAATCCTTGAAATCCAGGGCCACCCGGTTGATGTGGGTGCCCGTTCCTCCCTGGGAGAAGGGGTCCCCCCCGACGGAACCGACATTGGCGATGACGTACTGAATGTCGGGGTACTCCATGACCACCGTCTCCACCTGCCGGACCAGGGCGTCCGAGGCGTCGAGGTTCGTCCCCTCCGGCGCCTTGAGGAACACATAGGCCCTCCGGGGGTCCGTTTCGGGAAAGAATTCGACCCCCTTCCCCAGGAGGAAGAAACAGCCGCCGGACCCGAGAAGAAGAAGGAAGGCCGAAAGGACGACGACGGCCCGGTGCCGGAGGGACCACCGGAGGACGGCAAGGTAGAATCTTTTCACGGGGGGGAGGCTTCCCTTGACGGCCGGGGAGGCCGGTTTCACCGACTGATACCGGGCGGAAAGAACGGGGTTGATCACCAGGGCGACGAACAGGGAGGAGCTCAGGGAGAGGATCAGGGTGATGGGAAGGAACTTCATGAACTCCCCCATGATGCCCGGCCAGAACAGCATGGGGACGAATGCCGCCAGGGTCGTCACGGTGGACGTGATGACCGGCCACGCGACCTCGTTCGTCCCGTCCAGGGCCGCCCGCTCCCGGGGCTTTCCCTCCTGCATCTGGCGGTAGATGTTTTCCACGATGACGATGGCGTTGTCCACGAGCATCCCCAGCGCGAGGATCAGGGAGAAGAGAACCACCATGTTGAGGGTGACGTTCCCGAGAAGGAGGAAGAGAAAGGTCATGAGCATGGAATAGGGGATGGCCAGGGAGACGAATACGGCGGACCGGCCGCCGATGAAGAGAACGATCACCGCGAGGACGAGGATGAGACCGGAAAGGATGTTGTTTTCCAGGTCGTTGACCATGAGGTCCACATCCTTGGACATGTCCGACGTCAGATCGATTTTCAGCGACGGGGGAAGAAGGGGGCGCATGTCGGAGACGGCGGCCTTGACGCCCTTCGCCACGGCGATGATGTTTTCCCCGCTCCGCTTCTGCACCGCCAGCGTCACGCTCGGCTGTCCGTTGATCCGGGTTCTCGTGATGGGGTCCTTGTAGAGGTCCTTGATCTCGGCGAGATCACGGAGGTAGACGGGCTTTCCGTTCCTCACGAAGGCGACCAGGGAGAAAATCTCGTCGGGGTGTTTGAAGTCCTCGGGAACGCGCACTAGATACTTCTTCGGGCCGATGTCCACGCTCCCGCCCGGCATGTTCACGTTCCCCCGTTCGACGGCGGCGATGAGGGTGGAAAAGGGAACGTTGTAAGCGGCCACGCGGTCAAGGTCGAACTCCACGTGGATCTCCCGCTCCAGCCCGCCCGTGATGATCGTGTTCAGGACTCCCGGAACCCCGTCGATCCTGTCCTTGAGATCGTCGGCGAAGGACTTGAGACGGCGGAGGCTGAAAGGTCCCGAGAGGACGACCCGGATGACCGGGATATCGGAAAAGTTCACCTCCTGGATCGCCGGATCGTCGGGGAGGTCCGAGGGGAGATCCGCCTCGGCCTGGTCGACCTTGTCCCGGACCTTCTGGAGGGCGTCGTCGATGTCCACCCCGGGCAGAAACTTGATGGCGATGGTGGAAAGGCCCTCCTCCGACGTGGAACGGATCTCCTCCACGTCGGAGATGCCCTTCAGTTTCCTCTCGATGGGCATGGTGATGAGCTTCTCCATGTCCGCCGGGGCGACGCCCTCGTACTCGGTGGTCACGAAGATATAGGGAATGGTGATGTCGGGAAAGGACTCCCGGGGAAGGGTCCGGTAGGCGTAAAGGCCCGAAAGGACCAGGATGACGAGAAGGGAAAGAACGGCGGCCCGGCGTTTCAGCGCGATTTCGTTGACGATCATCGGACTTCCACGGGGATGCCGTCTTCCACGTTGTTCTGTCCCGTGACGATTACCCGTTCTCCCGGGGAGAGCCCCTTCACGATCTGGACCCGGTCCCTCTGAATGACGCCGATTTCGATGGACCGCGACCTGGCGACGCCGCCCTCCTCGACGAAGATGAGCCGCTCCCCCCCCTTGTCGACGACCGCCGAGAGCGGCACCGTCAGGGCATCGGGAATCATGCGGCGGAGGAACGCCACCCGGGCGATCATCCCGGGGCGGATGTCCCTCCCCTGATTGAAGAGGACGACCCGGACGGGGAAGGTCCGCGTGGCCCCGTCGGCCTTGAAGGGAACGAAATCGACGGTCCCGACGAAACTCCGGTTTGGAAGGGCGTCCACGGTGACCAAGACTTCCCGCCCGACGGCCAGAAAGGAAACGTCTTTTTCGGGGACATTCACGACAACCTTGATCTTGACCACGTTCACCACGTCCGCCACGGGGTTTCCCCGGTCCACGTACTCCCCTTCGTCCACGAAGAGCTTGTTGACGATGCCGGGGACGGGGGAACGGACAAACCCCCTCTCGTATTCCACCCGGGCCTGCCGCAGTGCGCTCAGGGCCATGGCCCGTTCCGTTGCGGTCCGGTCCAGTTCCTCCTTCGCCGCGACGCCCCGGTCGAAAAGACCCTTCCGCCGTTCGTACTGGCGGTCTGCAAGATTGAAGGAAGCCTCGGCGCTTTCAAGAGCCGCTTTCAACGCGGAAACATCGATCTGGGCGATGAGTTCCTCCGCCTTCACCTCGTCGCCCTCCCTGGGGCCGATCCATTCGACAAGACCGTTCAGGTCCGCCGCCAGCCGGACGTCGTGGTAGGCCTCCGTCTCGCCGGGCAGGACGAACACGTCCCGAAGGGGCGCCGGCTCGACGGGAAGGACGGAAACGGCCACGGCGGTCCTCCGGTTTTCCGGGGGCGGGGCGGGATCGTCGTTTCCCGGGCAGGCGATGCAAAGAAAAGGGGCAAGGAAGAGGAGCAGAAAAAGCGCCCCCCTCCGGATACGGCCCGGTTCCTTCCCGGGAAGGCTGGACTGGGGATTCATGTTCCTATTCACCGCCATCCGTCGCCGCGGCGGCGGAAAGGCAGGCGAGGGGAAGCGGAAAGGGTTTCAACGAGTCCCCTTCATAGAGGACCTGATGCAGAAAAAGCCCCGACGGGGGAGCGGTGTGCTTCGCGGGAACGTCGCTCGGTTCGGCAAGCATCCTTTCCACGTCCCGGGGCTTCAGGGTCCCCCGTCCCACTTCCACGAGGACGCCCACCATCCGCCGGACCATCTTCCAGAGGAAGTGGGAACCGGCGAAGCGGAAGAAGACGAGCCGCCCGACCGTTTCCATCTCCGCTTTCGAGACCTCCACCAGCGTGGAACGGCCTTTCTCGAACCTCCGGTCGCAGAAGGAGGCGAAATCGTGAAAGCCCCGGAAAAGACGGATCGCCTCCTCCATGGCCTCCCGATCCAGGGGGTCCCGCACCCACCAGACAAACCGTTTCGCAAAGGCCGTGCGTTCCTTCGAAAGAATATACACGTAGCTTCTCGACAGGGCATGGTGCCTCGCGTGAAACCGCTCGGGGGCCTTTTCCACGTCAAGGACGTGTATGCCCGACGGAAGGGCGCCGTTGATCCGATCCCGGATCTTCCCCGGGTCCCAGGCCTTTTCCGTCACCAGGTGGGCCACCTGGCCGAGGGCGTGGACCCCGGCGTCGGTCCGGCCCGCCCCCTGGAGTTCCCCCACCTCCCCGAGGGCCCGGACCGCGGCCTGGAGCACCGTTCCCTGGACGCTCCTCGCGTTCTGCTGGGTCTGCCACCCCCTGTAGTTCGTGCCGTCGTACTCGATGGTGAGCCTGTATTTGTTCATGCCTCGTTTCGCCCCCGGTGCTCGGATCGAAGCATTATATCCGATCCGCCGGGAATTTGAAACGGCACCTTTTCGGCGGTTCATCGTCCCCCGTCCCCGTCGCCGCCTTCCGCCGGGCCTTCCTCCCGGGAAGGCGCCGTTTCCCCATACGCCTTCGCCTTCTCACGGTATGCGGCGGCCAGGGTCTCATCCCCCCGCTTTTCCCAGGCTTCGGCGAGCTGAAGCAGCATCGATCCGCGATAACGGTCCGTGAACCTCATGACGAAAGCGAAATTCCTCTCCGCCTCCCTGGCATCCCCCCGCCGGGCCGCCATGGCCCCCAGCTGATATCGGGCGTTCACCGCCTTGGCAAGGCCGATGGGGTAGAACCCCTTTTCCCGGTCCCCCCGCACTTCGAGGGCGCGGGTGTAATACCCGCCCGCCTTCTCCTCGTCCCCCGCCCGCTGCCAGGCCTGGCCGAGATAGTACAGGGCCGCCCCGTACCGGGGCCTGATCTTCAGGGCCGCCCCGTACTCGGAAGCGGCCTCCTCGAACCGCCCCTGCCTGATGAGGATGTTCCCCAGGTTGACATGCATGAGGGCGCCGTCCGGAACCACCAGGACGGCCCTCCGGAACAGGGACTCGCTGTCCCTCCAGAAGGACGCCTGCCGGACGGCAAGGGTTCCGAGAACGGTGAGAACGGCCAGGGAGGCGAGAACGGCGACGACGGGAAAGGCCCGCTTCCCCCGCCGGTGCCCCGCGAGGGCGGCGGCCCCCCACACCGCGGCGAGAAACAGCCCGACGAGGGGGATGTACGTGTAGCGGTCGGCCACGGCATGGGAGCCCACCTGGACGATCCCGATCATGGGCACCAGGGTCAGGAGATACCAGAACCAGCCCGTTGCAAGCCACGGGAAACGCTTCCTCCAGCGGAGAACGCCGAGCGTGACCGCAAGGAGGGCCGCCCCCGCGGCAAGGGCCTTCCAGAAGAGGACTTCCCCGCCCATGGCGGGCCAGCCGGGAAGGTCCATGGGGTGGGGGTAATACGGGGCGAGCCCGGCGGGCCAGACCGCCTTCCAGGCATAGACGACGTAGGACCAAAGGGCGTTTTCGACACGGACCGCAAGAGGAATCGCATCGAGGGACCGGACGGCGCCCCCCAGGTACTGGGCAGCGACGGTGACGGCGGCGGACCCCGCGGAAAGAAGGAAAAAGGGGACTTTCTCGAGAAGAAGCCTTCCCGGGGGCTCCCGCCGTTCCAGGGGCCAGAAGTCTAGAAGGAGCAGAAGAACCGGCAGCGTCACCAGGGTGGGCTTGGAAAGAAGGCTGAGAAGGAATAGAAGGAGGGAGGCGAGGAAAAGGGACGTTTTCCCGCTTCCCCCGTACCGGAAATAGACGGCGATGCACCCGAAGCCGAAAAGGGTGCTCAGAAGATCCTTCCTCTCCGAGATCCAGGCGACGGACTCCACGTGAAGCGGGTGGAGGGCGAAAAGGGCGGCGACCAGGGCGCTTCTCCACAGGGCCCCCGTCCCCGTCCGGAGCAGGAGAAACAGAAGGAGGGTGTTTACGGCGTGCAGGAAGGCGTTTACCAGGTGATGGCGCCCCGGGTCCGTGCCGAAAAGGGATACGTCGGTCATGTGGGAGATCCAGGTCAGGGGGTGCCAGTTGTAGGAGTGAAACGTCCGGAATGCCCAGGCAACGCCTTCGGGGGTGAGCCCCTCCTTCACCCGGGGGTTCTCCGTGACGTAGAGGTCGTCGTCGAGACCGACGAAATCGAAACGGGCGGTCTGCAGATAAGGGACGAGGGCCGCCAGGAAAAGGACCGCGGCGACGGCTAGAACCAGGCTTCTCTTCCTGGAAATCATTCCTGACGGCTTCGTAAAAAGTCCATATGCAGCGTTGCCCTTCATCCCTCGTCCCTTCGGCGTAGCGGAAGTACGCGTCAGTTCTCGCGATTCGGGCGCCTTGCCTGCCGAGCTTTTACCTTTGCCGTTCGAAAAAGTGTTGATTTGGCTTTTTTGCGAGCTTATCATTCTTGACACAGGCTCCCGTTTCTTTTACGGTTCGTTAGAAAGCGGGGGGTACCGAATTCCATCATGGTCAAAAAGTCGAAAAAAGCGTCTCCCGATCCGGGTTCCCCGTTGGATAAATCGAAAAACGGGGAAACATCAAGAGAAAAGTTCGTCACCCTCCTCGTCGTTCTCGTTTTTTTCTATTTCGCCGTCCGGATCGTCTATTTCGCGTTCCAGGTCTCCCACGCCGTCCCCCCGGACGAGGATGTTCACTTCGGGTTATGCCAGGTCTATTCGCGGGTGCTCCTGCTTCCCGCCGATTCGGAGGCCACCCTTGCCCTGGGTCCGGTGACGGGCATTCCCTGGCTGTACTATTTCATCATGGGAAAGATCCTCGCCCTCAATCCGTTCCCCGTCTCCGACCTCGTGTTCCTTCGTCTCGCCAACGGCGTGCTGGCCCTTCTCACGGTCTTCACCGGGTATCTGTGGGTGCGGCTTCTCACCTCGAATCCGCTGTGCCCGCTTTTCTTCGTCCTTCTCCTCACGAACGTCCCCATGTTCAGCTTCCTGTCCGCCTCGGTGTCCTACGACAACCTGACCAACCTGCTCGCCGCCGCGTCCCTGTACTTCTTTCACCTCTTCCGGCAGGGAAGAAGCCCGGCGGCGCTGGCATCGTTCGTCATCTGCCTCCTTGCGGGAACCCTGACGAAAACCGCTTTCATCCCCCTGGTGCCCGTCTTTCTCCTCCTGTTCCTCTTCCACGAGAGAAAGAACCTGAAGGCGATCCCGGGGCTTCTCCTTCCCCGTACCGGAACGGCCCTCCTGTTACGCTGGGGCCTCCCTGCGCTGGCCGCCCTTCTGCTCATCCTGAACGGAGCCCTGTACCTGGGCAATTACGCCCGGCATGGGACGTTCTTCCCGTGGGCCGGGCAGATCCTCGGGCAGGAGAATGCCATGAAATACAGAATTTACGCCAGGGACAAAACGGTGAAGCAGTACCGCTCCGGCGAAATCAGCTACGAGGAGGCCCTCAGGCAGGCCCAATCCATCCCCCACCCCGGCGACCGGATGGACGCCCTTTATCTCCTCAGCGTCGCGAAACGTTACCGGGAGAACCCCTTCCCGTTGATGAACCGGGCGGAGTATGTCCCGACCTGGCTCACCATCGTTCTGAACCGGACCGTGGGGATTTTCGCCCACGTCTCGCTTCGGAAATATTCCTATCCCTTCACCGTCTACGTTGTCATCTACCTGGCTTCCCTCGTCCTTTTCATCCGGTACTGGCGGCCCGGCGACGGGCGGGGGATGGCCACGGACGCCTTTCTCCTCACGCTCCTTTACGCCCTCTTCCTCATGCAATACGTCAACTACCCCATCTACCTGAGAAGCCTGACCGTGGGGAAGGCGGTGCACGGAAGATATCTCTTTCCCGTCATCGTCCCCCTGTACGGGATGATGAGCTTCTACCTTCTGAAACCCTTCGGCCAAAGGGTCCAGGCGGTCCTTCTCGCGACCGTCTCCCTGTATTTCCTGTGGGGGGACTTCCCCTATTTCCTGATGCATGCCGGGCCGGAATGGTTCCAGCCGGGGCCGGGAGGGCCCTGAAGCGGCGGGGGAAGGATGTCGAAATTGCTCAAAGCCCGCTTCTCCCAGGTTTCCCTGCAACCCCGGAAAAGATCCCCGATCTCCGCCCGCTGCCGCCACAGCATGGAAAACCGGTCCCGAAGCGCGGCGAAATCGATTCTCTCCACGGGAAGAAATCCCCACGGAAGGCCCAGGACTTCGAAAAGCCCCTCCCCCTTGGCGGGGGTGATGGAGATCCCCAGGACGGGAACCCCCGAGGAGGCCGCCAGGATGAGGGCATGCATCCGCATGGCGACGACGGCGTCCATGGTCCCCAGAAGGGCCTTCAGCTCCCCCGGGGGGTAATCCCCCCGGACGACGAAGGCCCGATCGGGGTTTTCGAGCCGCTCCCGGATTTCCCCGGAATACAGGTCGTCATCCTGGCCGTAGTCCCCGGCGGCCCCGGCTTTTCTCATGGGGACGAAAACGAGCCGCGCCCCCGTGTCCCTCATCAGGAAATCGAGAAACCGGACCAGGACCCCGTCCGCTTCCCTCATCCGTTTTTCCTCCTTCGGGGAAACGCTTCCCGGGTAACGGGGGAAAAACCGGTGGCGGAAGTGAAACCACCGTCTCAGGGAGACGCCCACGGCCGGCGACCCGTCCGAAGGGATTCCCTCAGCCTTCAGGATCTCGCACGCCCTGTCCCTTCCCGCGGAAGGGAGCGTGAACGCCAGGTCCGCGGTGATTCTCATCTTGTCTTCCCGGACACCCAGCTTTTTCAGCAGATCCCTGGATGCCCGGTCCCGGACACCGATGCCGTCGGCCCGGTTGACCACCGGTCCCGTGAGAATCCGCCCGGGGAAGGACGCAACGGGCCCTGCACCCACGCCCAGGCAGAACACCTTCTTCCCGAGGCACTCCGCGATTCCGATGAGGAAAAGCCCGAAGAGAAGAAATGCCTGGCTCGTGAGGTCCTGAAAGGGGTGGCCGCCGCCGAGGATGAAAACATCGCAGCGGTTGAGGGCCCTGACCAGTCCGAGAACTTTCATCGGCGACCGGGTCCCCGAATAGGAGAACACCTGTATGGATGACAGGGGATACCGTTTTGCGAGGACGGGAAGCATGGAACGGAGGATGGCCTGGTCCCCCTTGTTGGCGGAATCCACCCCGTCGTTGCACACAACGATGCGTTTCATCGCTTTTCGAGGAACCGTGCCAGCGTCCCCGTCCCGTAGGCCAGGGGAACGATGGCCGAAGTCACGGGAATAATGAAAAAAGCCCCGGTCGATCCCATCTTCCGGGCCCCGAGAATGCCGTCGACGAGGAGAAGGCAGCCGTAGAGAACGGTGACGCCGATCCACAGGGAGAGCATCTTCGTGCTGAAGAGGGAGGAAAGCGCAAGGATGAGCCAGAGGGCCACGCAAAAGGCGGGGAAGAAGTGAGGCCACTCGAACACCCTGGGAGCGGCCCGGAGGATGTCCACCCTCACTTTTCCGGAAAGGTAGGTCTGCCGCCAGAATGCGGAAAGGGTCGGCCGCCGCGAGTGCCAGACCCAGGCCTCCTCCACATGCACGATCCTGAAGCCCGCCATCCGGATGCGGTTCGCCAGTTCCTTTTCCTCGCCTCGGATCACGAAGGATTCGTCGAAACGCCCGATCCCGTCCAGGACCTCCCGCCTCACGGCCATGTTGCAGCCGGCCGGAAGATAGCGGACCAGGGGGTTGCCGCTCATTCTCATTTTCCCGGAACCGATGAAGGAATGCATAGAGTAGTCGATGCACCGGGAGAGAAGAGAATGGTCCGGGGGAATCCGGTCCGGCCCGCCGGTGCAGCCCACCTCGGGATCCTCGAACGGCCGGACCAGTTTTTCCAGCCAGCTTTCCGGGCATGAGGCGTCGCCATCCAGAAAGACCACGATTTTTCCCGCAGCCTTTCCAAGAAGCGCGTTGCGGGCCACCGCTATGCCCCGGCTCTCGGAAACGGTGAGGACACGGATTCGCAAGTCCTCTTTCGCGACGGATTCGGCAACTTCCAGGGTCCGGTCCGACGAGGCATCATTGAAAACAAGCACCTCGAAATCGGGAAAGGTCTGCCGGGAAAGACTCCGAAGGCAGGTGCCGATCGTTGTTTCGTTGTTCTTCGTCGGTATGAGAACGGAAACGGGAATGCGGGCCATGGTGAAATCACCTCTGTAATAAGGATCACGCAAAAGACGGTTTTTACTGTATCGCTTCGGGAGGTAATTCCCTTCGAGGCCGTTCCATGCCGCAGGAGGCCTCCCTCTTCGGCCTTCTGAACGGAAACAGCTGGAATAAGATCAGCCGGTTTCATTGTGTGTTTATATGATTCCTGCTATGTTGGCAATCGTATTTATGACGGCTTCGTAAAAAGCCCATATGCTGTGTTCCCCTTCTTCCCTCGTCCCTGCGGCGTACCAAAAGTACGCCTCAGTCCTCGGGAATCGGGCGCCTTGCCTATGGCGCTTTTTACTTTGCCGTTCGAAAAAGTGTTGAATGGGCCTTTTTACAACTTCGTCATTTATCGGGGCGCCGAAAATGAAGACAGGGTTTCAGGAGCGGTGATCGTTGTGATCGTGCGGCATGACGGCGTCATGGGCGATGGAACCCCTGAAACGCATGAAGCGGGCCGGGGTGGAAACACGGGCCGGTTCGTCCCTTTCCGGAAACAATCGTCAGGATCGCGGCCCTGCCGGGACCCGTCGAAAGGAAGGACATTCATCGGTGACACATTGACGCGATGAGGCGTCCGGGACACCACGGCGAAAGGAGAGCCCATGGACCGGGCACAGCTGACCCTTTTGAATCGGAAGGAGAAGGACGGTTTCCTCCACCTGGAGGCCCGTCTCCATGGAGGCGGGGGGAAACCCCTGTCACTCCGGCACCGCATCCCCCTTTCCCTGAAAGACCAGGTGACCGACTGGGCGGACCCGTTCGTCATCGGGATGATTTTCCCCGCCATGCAGATCGGGAAACCCGTTCTGGTGGAGGGGCCCGTTTCCCCTTCCCTCCTGTTCAACCTGGAAGAGTTCATGACCATGTGGGCCGTCTGGAAGCCAGACAGGTACCGGGCCGTGGACATCACTGCCGAAGTGGAGAAGGAACCGCCGGGACAGCCGGAAAAAGGTCTCGCCGTCATGGCGTTTTCGGGGGGCATCGATTCCTGTTTCACCGCCTGGCGCCACCGGAAGGGGCTTGCAGGGAGAAGAACCCGGAATCTCCTGTCCGCCGTTTTCGTTCACGGGTTCGACGTCCCCCTGTCCCGGAAGACGACATACGACAACCTGGAAAAACGAAACCGCCTTCTTCTCTCCAGCATCGGCATGGACCTGATCCCCCTTCGCACCAATTACAGGGAAATGCTCGTGGGATGGGGGGATTCCTACGCGGCGGCCCTTCTTTCCGCCCTGGCCCTGTTTCAGAAAAAATTCGACACCGCCCTCCTCGGTTCCTCCAAACCCTATTCCGTCATGGACCCGAACGCCGTCTGGGGCAGCAATCCCACAAGCGACCCGTTGCTTTCAAGCGATTCCTTCCGGGTGCTGTACGACGGAGGCCAGTTCTCCCGCCTGGAGAAGCTGGCCGTCGTCGCCCGGTGGCCGGAAGCCCTCCGGTTCGTGCACGTCTGCTGGGAAAACAACAGGACGGAAGTGAATTGCTGCCGGTGTGAAAAATGCATCCGGACCATCCTGTCGCTTCGACTTCTCGGGCTTGACCAGCCGCCCTGTTTTCCGGAAACGCTCGGCGAGGAGGATATCCGGTCCCTGAAACCCCATGGCGAAGCGGCCCACCGCACGCTGGCGTCCCTGATCCGGGAAGCGGAGAAAAGGGGGCTGTCCGGTGAGACATGGGTTCAGGTCTTGAAAGAAATGACGGGACGGAAAAGCTGGACCCGGCGTTTCGAGCATTCCGCCCGGAAGACCTTCTTTCAACGGGAGTTTCCGGGAAACCTCCTGAGGTCGATTCTGTACCGGATCCGGTCCGTTCGGAAACAAGGAAATTGAAAGACGCCGAGCCCATGCCCTCCGATATGGATAATTCCCTCACCGGTCACGGCATTCATTCCATCGCCCGCAATTCCATGTATCTCATGGGCAGCCAGTGGGTGAACATCGCCGTGCGGCTGTGCTATGTCATCCTCCTTGCCCGGTGGCTCGGCCCGAAACTCTACGGGATCTTCAACTACGCCATGTCATGGTACATGGTGCTGCTCCCCCTCTCCGGGCTGGGCCTCGGGGTCATCCTGAGCCACGAAATCCCCCGGACTTTCGGAAATCCCCGGACGGTCCTTTCCAGAACGTTCAAGCTCCGGGTCCTGAGCTTTACCTTCTTCGCGGTCCTGTGCGCCCTGTCGGGACTCTTCCTGGAAAAGAACGAAGAAGCGCGAACCCTCCTGCTCGTCTTTTCCTCGGCCCTCATGGGAAGGAGCCTGACTGCCTGGGCTTCCAGCGTGTTCACCGCCCATGAGTCGAGCCAGTACGCATTTTTCCTCCATTCCCTGTTCCGGGTGACGGAACTGCTGGTCTCCCTCGCGTACCTGCTTCTCGGAGGGGGGCTCACGGGCCTTGCCGTGATCCATTCCATCACCTGGTGGCTCGAGGGAGGGATCGGCGTCCTTTGGATCGGGAAACTGTATGCACCCGTCCGGTTCGAGGGAAGCTGGAAAGAATTGAAATCCTATCTGCATCACGGCACCCTCACGTGCATCTGCTCCGTTTCCTGCACCTTCCTTCTCCAGGGATCCCTGATCCTCTACCGGTCCGTTGCGGGACTCGACGAGGGGACAGGTCAGTTCGCCCTTGCCGTTCAGGCACTGATCCTCATGGGCTCCCTGCCGGGATACCTGACGACGGGGGCCCTGCCCGTCCTCAGCCGCTCGGCCCTCCGGGGCGACGGGAAAGCCCGGTTCTTCACCGAATCCATGATCCGGGCCACCATTATCGGGGGAGCGGCGCTGGGAATTGCGGGCCTCGCCCTGGCGCCCCGGCTGATCGTGACGCTCTTCGGCGCGTCCTACGGGGAGGCGGGCGTCCTCCTCGGATGGACTTCGTGGCTTTTGATCCCTCTGACCGTGGCAACGACCATCACGGGCATCTTCCAGTCCAGGGGCGAATATGCCGTTCCCACCTTTTTCGCCGTCCTGGCCGTCGCCGTTCTGCTGCTTGCGATCCATCCCATGATCTCCGCGGCGGGACGGGCCGGAGCCATCGGGGCCCTGGGAATCGCGCTTCTCGTCCAATCCGCCGGGCTGGCCGCGGCGATGAAGCGGTCCGGCCGCCTGGACCCGGTCGCCTCCATCCTCAAGCCCTTTCTGGCGGTGCTGCCCGCCTGTATGGTATATTTCGCGATGCGGAGCCTGGGAATCGTTTCCCTTTTCGCCGGATGGTCCGTTCTTGTCGCGACAACCGTATTCTTTCGTGTTCTGTCCCGGGAGGAATGGACGGCCCTTCGGCTGGCGGGGAGGGCCTTTTCGCCTTCCCGGGCGGACGGGGAAAAGAGGAATTCCGCAGGCTCTGCAAAACCTTGAAGGCTCCGGGACCTCTCATGAAAAACGCGAAAGACGTCCCCCGGTTCACCATCGTCGTTCCCGTCGCCCACTCCGCGGAAGACGTGGATCGGTGTCTCGCTTCCATGCAAAAACTGGATTATCCTCCGGACCTGTTCCGTGTCGTCCTTGCGGACTGCGGGATCACGCCGGGCCCCTCCAGCCGTCTCCGGAACCTCCCGCCGTCCGGTCCGCTGGAACTTCACGCATTCGCCCTGCCTCCGGCGGAGGGAAAACCGATGGGCCCCCATATGAACGAGTACCGGGTCAACGAGGCAAGAAACAGGGCAATCGAACGTTTTCCAGCCGAATTTTTCGCGTTCACGGAAGACGACTGCGTCGTCCCCGCCGGCTGGCTTCGAAAAATCGACGGTGCCCTGAAAGACGGGACGGGGATGCTCGGCGGTCCGGACGTTCTCCCGGAAAACATGAGCCGGTTCAACCAGGTGGTGGACGCCGTCCTGAACTCCTTCCTGGGAACGGCGGGAATGCGCGGAGGCGGGAAAGTGCCTCCCGACCGATATTATCCCCACAAGGAAAACATGGTCGTACCGTCCGGGATTCTCGACAGGGTCGGAACGTTCCCGGAAGAGAACTTTTTCGGGGGGGAGATGGAGATGGCGGACCGGATCCGCCGGGCCGGATACACGGTGGACTACATGGAGGACAATCCCGTCGTTCACAGACGGGTGACCACGCTGAAGAACTTCCTCGTCCTCACGGCCGTCCGGGCTTCCGAAAAGATCCGGCTCATGGGAAAGGACAATCCCTTCCTGAAAACCCTGCGCCGGCTTGTCCCGGGAGCGGCGGCCCTCCTCCTCATCCTCGCCGCCCTTTCCTTCTTCGCCCCTTCGGTGCGAGCGGTCCTCGCGGGGCTTTGCGCGGTCTATTTCGGGCTGCTGGCGATCCCCGCCGTCGCGTGGGCCGTTCGGAAAGGAAGCCCCGCAGTCGGTCTGGGCGTTCTTTTCGTCATGCCCCTGTACCACGGCAGCATCCTCCTCGGCGTCCTCGCGGGCATTGTGAGAGGGAAAAACACTTAGGGTAATCCCCCGGAGGAAACGTCATGTCTTCTTTCCGTCATGAAAAAATCGCGGGATTCCTCCGGGGGATTCTTCTGCCGGAAAAGGGGGGCCTCACCTTCGACCGGCTCGCATTCCCGATGAAGCATCTTTCCCGTCGAAAGCGATGGAACTGCGTCCTCCAGGAAGCCCGGAGAATCGCCAATCCCGCGAACGGATTCGGGATGCCGCCCATTCTCCAGATCGAGCCGGTGAACTTCTGCAATCTCCGCTGTCCCGCGTGCGCCTTAGGGGCCGGCCTGATCCGGCGGCAGCCGGCGGCCCTGTCCTTCGACCTCTACCGGTCGATCATCGACCAGGTGAAGGACCACACCTGCCTCATGGCGTTCTGGGCCTGGGGGGAACCGTTCCTGCACGAAGGGGCCTGCGACATGATCCGCTACGCCAGGGACAACGGCATTCTCGTCCACACCAGCACGAACGGCCATTTCTTCCGGACGCGGAAAGAGGCACGCCGGGTCATCGAGTCGGGGCTCGACAGCGTCATCGTCTGCGTCGACGGCCTGGACCAGAAAACCTATGAGACCTACCGGGTCGGGGGAGAGCTCGGGATCGTGCTCGAATCGGTGAGGAATCTCGTCGAGGAGCGGAACTTCCTCGGAAGGGAGAACCCGAGGATCACGCTGCGGTTCCTCGTCATGAGGCACAACGAGCACCAGGCCCGGGAATTCGAAAGAAAGGCCCTGGAACTGGGCGCGGACGCCGCGAGCCTGCGGTTCCCCATCGTCCGCCGGCAGAACGTCGACCTGGAAGGCAGGCTCGACCCCCTTCATGAAGCATACGGAACACCGACGGCCCCGAGGGGCCGGACCGGCCGGGCGGGAATCGGCCGCCCGGCGGCACATTGCGGCCGTCCTTACGGAAATCTCACGATTTTCAGCAACGGGGAAGTGGTCCTGTGCGAAAACGACGAGAACGCCTCCTTTTCCCTTGGAAACGCATCCCGGCACGGGATACGGGACATCCTGGCGTCCCCCCACGCCAGGGATCTCCTCACGTCATTTCGAAGTCGGGCCGGAAAGCTCCCTTTCTGCGCGGATTGCGAAGCCAACCGCCACAGGGGCGATTCCCTGAACCTTCAAACCCGGGCATTCGAAAAGGAGTCCCGCCGATGATGGAAAAACGGATCAAGATGCTGCTCCTGCGCCACGGAGGGTATGAAACCGCAAGGAGGCTTCATCAGTCCTTCCAGGACCGGAAGCTGAGAAAACGGGTCCTCTCCTTTCAGGAAACGGGATTCCTGGCCCTGCCCGGAGCGGTCATGTTCGAGCCGACCCAGCGCTGCAATCTGCGGTGCCGGATGTGCTACCAGGACCGGGCTGCCCTGACGGGGGGCGACGAACTCGATTCGGGGGAGATCGGGTGGTTTTTCAAGGAAAATCCCCGTCTCAGGAAGGTGACGCTCTACGGGGGCGAAATCTTCATGAGGAAGGACCTCCTGGACATCATCCGTTCCCTCGGTCCCTACCGGACCGTCATTCTGCCCACCAACGGAACGCTCGTGGACGAACGGCGGGCGGCGGACCTGAAGGAAATCGGGACCATCGCGACCGTCTGCGTTTCCCTCGACGGCCCCGCCCCCGTACACGACGCCATCCGTGGTCGGGAGGGGTGCTTCGAAAAGGCGACCCGGGCGGTCCGGTCCCTCGCCCCGTTCATTCCCGTGACGGTCACCGCGGTCATCCAGAACGACAACGTGCACGTTCTCCCGGAGATGGTCGACCTTTGCGTCTCCCTGGGGGCCCGGAAGATCAAGTACGAGATGGAACGCCTCTACGGAGAGGAGCGGATGGGCCGGGCCCGGCGCGAAGCGGGGCTCGGCGAACGCGACACGGCCATCGTCCGGAAGGGGAGAACCCGGGAATATCCCCTGGAGACCCTGCGGGCCGTCCTCGGGGAATGCCTGCGGCGGGGGAGGGAAAGGGGCGTTTCCGTGACCTTCGATCCCCCCTTTCTCATGGAGCGGCTGGATTACTGCTACCGGGACGGGCTTCGCGAGGACTTCCGCTGTTTCTGCCACGGGTTCGCCATGGGAACCGTCGCCCCCAACGGCGACGTCATCCATTGCCATGTCCTTCGCAAGGTTTTCGGAAACATCCGGGAACGGCCGCTGGCCGAGATCTGGAACTCAGCGGAAGCGGCACGGTTCCGCTCCCGGCTGATGGAAAACAACCTGACGGCCGCCTGCGAGAATTGCAGTTTCCTGGCCCATGCACCCCGGCGGAACGGATGACGTCACCGGCGCGGGAAGGACGAAAAGCGGCGGGGCACGGGTACTTTTTTCGAGGCCGTCAATAAGGGATTCTTCCGTTCAGGCGGCGGATCGTCTCGATCGTTTTCTTCCGGAGCACCCGTCGCCTCTTCAGAAGATCCGGAACCCCGAGGAGACAATCCCGGACGCCCGACAGGAAGGAGGGGACCGTCCGGTCCCGGAGGGATCTGAAAAACAGGTACCCCCACCAGAGCAGGCAGTAGGACGCCACGTATCTCCAGGGAAGATGCAGGAGGGAAAGCCGGACGCGGTTCCTGGTATTGTAGTAGATCCAGCGCCCCCTGTTTCTTTCCACGGGGCTCAGCCGGTGGAACACCAGGTAGTCCGAGGCCCGGACGATTTCGTACCCCCTGTCCAGAAACCGCCAGGACAGGTCCAGTTCCTCGGTGTAGAGGAAGAGGGACGTCGAGAACCCCCCCGTTTCTTCCAGAAAGCGCCGGCGGACGGCGAAGGACACCCCGCAGAAGTAGGAGGTCCGGTAGTCGCCGGGCAGGATGCGTTTGTCCCTCCTGGGAACGGCCGCCCGCTCCACCTCGCCCGACGGGAAGAGGCGGGAGTCCGAGGCGACGATCCCGAGGCGTTCCTCCCGCCGAAACCGTTCCCGTATCCCCGACAGGGTCCCCGCGCCAACGAAGGAGGCGTCGTCGTCCAGGAAAACCAGGATGTCCCCCGTGGCCAGACCGATGCCGGCGTTCCTTCCCCCCGTGGCCCCCAGGTTGGTCTCCAGCCGCAGGAATTTCGCCTTCGGAAACTCCTCCAGGCGGACGGCCCCTTCTGAAGTGGAACCGTTGTCGACGACGACGAGTTCGAAATCCGTGTCCTGGGACTTCAGGGTCGAAAGGGTCCGGTTGAGTTCCCCGTACCGGTTGTAGGTGATGAGAATGAGGCTCAGGGTGGGAGCCGGGATTCCCGTCCGGGCCGGATCCGCGGGAATCTTATGTCTCTTTCGGCGCATAGGCCCGCTCGATCAGATCCCGGTAGTGTTCGAAAACGACCTTCCGCTTCAGCTTCAGGGTCTGGGTGAGGGTTCCCCCCTCCAGGGAGAAATTCTCCCCCAGAAAGAGAAACCTTGCGGGGATTTCATAGCCGCCGTATTTCCTTCTCAGGGATTCGACAATCTGCCGGGTCGCCTCCTCCCGGACGTCGGCGCGGCCGGCCCACTCGTCCGGACTTCCGGGAAGCTTCCTTTCCCGGCCCCAGGCTTCCACGGCCGCGGGATCGAGCACGACAAGGCAGACGTTGTACGGGCGGTTCTCGCCGTAGACCATGGCGTTTTCCACCAATGGAACGAGCCGGATGTCCTCTTCGAGGGCCGTCGGAAAGACGAATTTCCCATTTTCCAGCTTGTATTGCTCCTTGATCCTGCCCGTGATGGAAAGGAAGCCGTCGCCGTCGAGCCGGCCCCGGTCCCCCGTCCGGAGTCCCCCGTCCTCCGTGAGGACCGCCCTCGTTTCCTCCGGTTTGTTGTGGTATCCCGTCATGACGTTGGGGCCGTACACGACGATCTCCCCGTCTCCCAGGGCCGGATCGCCGAGGGACGCGTCGATGACGATCTTCACCTTTTCGATGGCCCGGCCCACCGTTCCGAGGCGGAAGGATGCGGGGGAATTCATGGTCACCGCCGGCGACGTCTCCGTGAGGCCGTAGCAGTCGTACACGGGCACGCCGACGTCGAAGAAGAACCTGGCGATCTCCGGGTTCATGACGGCGCTTCCCGAAAGGGCCCCCCGGAGACGGCCCCCGAAGGCCTCCCGGATCTTCCGGAAGACCAGACGGTCGCCGATGCGCCACTTCAGGTTCGTCAGGAAGGAGGACTTCCCCGCCTCCTCCATGCGCCTTTTTTCCTTCGCGCCGTCGAGGGCGAAGTAAAACAGCTTCTTCTTCACCCCCCCCTCCCGGTTCATCCGGGCGATGATGCCGTCGTAGATCCGGTTGAACACCCGGGGAACGGCGATGAGAAACGTGGGGCGCACGGCCCGGAAGTCCCCCTGGAGGGTGTTCACGCTCCCCATGATTCCGATGGATGCACCGACCTGGATCATGGTGTACAGTTCCGCCGTCTGTCCGTATGAATGGGCCCAGGGCAGGATGGAAAGGCAGACGTCCTCCTCCGCAAGCATGGGAAACATCATGCGCCCCGCGTGGGAGTTGCTCGTGAAGTTCCCATGGGTGAGGAGCACGCCCTTGGGGTCCCCCGTCGTCCCGGAGGTGTAGATGAGGGCCGCCGTTTCCCCCGGGGCGGGATGGACGGCGGCGACGGGGGTGTCCGCCCCCTTCCGCTCCAGGTCCGCCAGGGTGTCCGGGCCCTCGCCCTCGATGAGAAAAATGCGCTCCAGGGAGGAAAGACCCTCGATCGCCGGCTTCAACCGCGCCAGGACATCGGGATGGGACACGAAGAGCATCCGGACCGACGCGTCCTCCAGGATGTACCGCCAGGTGCGGGGAATTTCCGCCTCGTACATGGGAACGAACCGGGCGCCGAGTCCGTAGGCCGCGAAGGCGGCGATCGCCCATTCGGGCCGGTTGTTGGCGATGATTCCCACGGCGTCGCCCCGCTTCAGCCCCAGACCGGAGAGGGCGCCCCTCAGGGCGTCGACCCGCTGCCCGATCTCCCCGAAGGTCATCCACCGGTAGGTTCCGTCTCCTTGCCGGACGCCGAATGCGGGCCTCCCCGGAAAACGCCGCACCGTCCCTTCGAGGAACGCCACGAGGTTGTCCAGCCTGTCCGGTTCGAAGGAGGAATCCGTCCGTTCCCTCACCACGTCACCCGTTCTTCCCGCGGATGAACTCCACGGCGTTCCGGAACAGGGCAAGCCCCATTCCCTCTTCCGGCAGGGGTTCCCGGGTCCACCGGGGATGGTTGGTGTAATGGAGAAAGGCCTCCGGGTGGGGCATGAGCCCGAAGAGCCTCCCCGTTTCGTCGCAGATCCCGGCGATGGCCCGGATCGCACCGTTCGGGTTGGCGGGGTACTCCATCACCGCCTCGCGGCAGTTCCCGTCCGAGTACTGGACGACGATGTGGCCGTTCTTCTCCAGCCGGTCCAGGACCGCCTCGTTCATGGGAACGAATTTCCCTTCGCCGTGACGGACGGGCAGGTACAGGCGGTCGATCCCCCGGGTGAACACGCAGGGACTGAGGGGATTCACCCGGAGATAGACCCACCGGTCCTCGAACCGTCCCGAATCGTTGACGGTCAGGGTGGCCTCCTGGCGGCCGTAGTTTCCGTCGAAGGCGGGAAGAAGGCCCAGCTTCACCATGAGCTGGCAGCCGTTGCACACGCCGAGGACGAGCTTCCCTTCCCCGATGAACCGGAGAAGCTGGTCGAACAGCCGCTCCTCCTTCTCCCGGACCCGTCCGTGAAGGAAGCGGTTCGCTCCCGCCTTGGCGGAGCCCAGGTCGTCGCCGTCGAGAAATCCGCCGGGAAGGTTCAGAAAATGGTAATCGTCGAGTTTCTTCCCCCCCGCCAGGAGTTCTCCCGTGTAAACGATGTCCACCGTGTCCGCGCCCGCCAGGCGGCAGGCGTGGGCCATCTCCATTTCACAGTTCACCCCGTTTCCCGTAAGAACGATGGCCTTTACCTTTTTTCCCATTCCGTATCACTCCCTCGGCGGTTCCCCCGCCCCGGTTCCTGTCAGAAGGCCAGGGGTTCCTGCCAGGCCTTTCTCAGATCGTCGATCCCCTCCTCGATCCTCATCTCCCCGCCCGCGCCCCGGACGCGAAACATCCGGTCCGCCGTCACCACGCCGATGGAAGCGAAGACGTGGCCCTTCATCGCCTTTTCGAAATCCTCCCGGCGCGCGGGGGACACGGTGACGACGAAGCGGCTCTGGGACTCCGAGAAGAGGAGGAAATCCTCCCGGCCGATCCCCTCGGCGGGCACCCGGGCCAGGTCCACCTCCACCCCGAGGTCCCCCGCGAAGGCCGTCTCGGCAAGGGCGACGGCAAGCCCCCCGTCGGAACAGTCGTGGCAGGACGCGACGCAACCGGCCCGGATCGCCCCGGAGAGGGCGTCATAGAGGGCCTTTGCCCGGGGTCCGTCCACCACCGGCACGGATTTCCCGACGATTCCATGGCAGGCGTACCATTCCGAGCCCCCGAGTTCGGGCTTCGTCATCCCGACCGCGTAGACGAGATCGCCGTCCTTCTTGGCGTCCATGGTCACCGCGGCCCGGACGTCCGCGATCCGTCCGATGACGGAAAAGAGCAGGGTCGGGGGAATGGAGATCTTCGTGTCCCCGATGATGTAGTCGTTTTTCATGCTGTCCTTGCCGGAAATGCAGGGGACGCCCAGGATCCTCGTGTAGTCGTAAAGGGCCCGGTTCGCCCGGACGAGCTGGGCGAGCTTGTACCGGCCGTCGGGCGTCTTTTCCGATTCCACCGGATCGCACCAGCAGAAGTTGTCCAGCCCCGCCAGATGGTCCAGGGACCCTCCTACGGAGACGGCGTTCCGGACGGCCTCGTCGATGGCCGCCGCGGCCATGTGGTAGGTGTCGATGTCGCCGTACCGGGGGCAGATCCCGTGTGCCACCACCACCCCTTCCATGGAATCGAGGAGGGGACGGATGACCGCCGCGTCACCGGGCCCGTCGTTCCGGGCCCCCACCAGGGGCTTGAGGACGCTCCCCCCCTGGACCTCATGGTCGTACTGGCGGACCACCGATTCCTTGCTGCAGACGTTCAGCCTGGCCAGGATCGTTTTCAACGCCGTCCCGAGGTCCTCCGGTTCGGGGAACTCCCCCTCCTCCAGGGAGGGCGGCATCCATTTCGCCTCGAGACGCATCTGGGGCACCCCCTCGTGGAGGAACGCCATGTCGATGCAGGCGACCGTCTTTTCCCCGTACAGAACGTGAAACTTGCCCGACGCCGTGAACCGGCCGAGGACCGTGGCCTCCACGTCCATTTCCCGGGCGAGTTCGAGAAAGGCGTCGATCCGTTCCGGGGGAACGGCGAGGCTCATCCGCTCCTGGGCCTCGGAAATGAGAATTTCCCAGGGTTTCAGCCCGGGATACTTGAGGGGGGCCTTTTTGAGATCCATCTCGCATCCCCCCGCCAGGGTGGCCATCTCCCCCACCGAGGAGGAAAGCCCGCCGGCGCCGTTGTCCGTGATGGCCCGGTACAGGCCGCGGTCCCGGGCCAGGAGAAGAAAATCGGTCATCTTCTTCTGGGTGATGGGATCGCCGATCTGGACGGCCGTGACGGGCGAATCCTCGTGAAGCTCCTCGGACGAGAACGTGGCCCCGTGGATGCCGTCCTTCCCGATCCGGCCGCCGGTCATGACCACCAGGTCCCCGGGATGGATTTCCTTGAAGTGGCTCGGCTCCCCGAGAATCCGGGCGGGCATGATCCCTCCCGTTCCGCAGTACACGAGCGGTTTTCCCAGAAACCGGTCGTCGAAGACGATGGACCCGTTCACCGTGGGGATCCCGCTCTTGTTCCCGCCGTGCTCCACCCCTTCCCGGACGCCCTCGTAAATCCGCCGGGGGTGAAGAATCCGGGGGGGAAGGGGCCGGTCGTAATAGGGGGAGGCGAAGCAGAACACGTCGGTGTTGAAGATCAGTTTCGCCCCCTTGCCGGTGCCGAAGGGGTCCCGGTTGACGCCGACGATCCCCGTCAGCGCCCCCCCGTAGGGATCCAGCGCGGAGGGGGAATTGTGGGTCTCCACCTTGAAGACCAGGTTGAACCGGTCGTTGAACCGGATCACCCCGGCGTTGTCCACGAAGACGGAAAGACACCAGTCCTTCTCTCCCATGGCCTCCCGAATCTCCCGGGTGGCGCCCTTGATGCAGGTCTTGAAAAGGGAGTCGATGACCTCGCGGTTCCCCTTTTCGTCCTCGTAGGTGATGAGGCTGTTGAAGATCTTGTGTTTGCAGTGTTCCGACCAGGTCTGGGCGAGGCACTCGAGTTCCACGTCGGTGATCCCGGGGCCGAGACCGGCTTTCCGCCGTTCCTCGCGGACCGCTGGATCCTTCAGGTAGCCCCGGATCCCCCGCATCTCCTCGACGGTGAGTGCGAGAACCCGGGTGGCGCTGATGTTCTGAAGCACCTCGTCGGAAACGTCGAGGTCGATGACCTCCACGGAAGGATCGTCCTGGATGTGCACCTTGGGAACGTAAGGGGATTCCCCTTCCCGGGGATCCCGGGACCGTCCCTTGCGGATTTCATAATGCTGGATGAGGTCGTTCGCCAGAATGCCCGAGGCGATCCTCTCCGCGTCGCTCCGGGTCAGGGACCCGCCGAGCATGTACTTCCTGGACGTGTAGACGCGGAGATCCTTCCTGCGGGGCGTTCCGTAAAGGAGGGCCAGCGCCTCCCCCGCCGTCCGGCCCACGTTGTCCGTCACCCCGGGGCGGAACCCCACCTCGATGATCCAGTCGCAATCCGACGGCCAAGGCCGGTCGACGGAAAATTCCTGAATGACCGGATCCGACAGGGGACCCCGGGCGGCCGCATCCAGGTCCGCCGGGGAAAGATCCCCTTCCACGGTGTACACTTCCGCCGTCCGGACCGACACGACGGGGATCCCCAGATGATCGGCGATCCTGTCCCGGGTTTTTTCCCCCATGGCGTCCCGGACGCCCTCCCGAAAACCGACTTCAATTCGATGAACCATGAGTTTCCCTTTTTCCGTTTCCATTGGGCTTCCCCCGGCAAGGGGCCTGTCTCACTCACTGCCGCCTGATTTGCGGAGATTGTACCGAATCATCTTGAGCTGGAGTCCCTTCCTGCTCAATCCCAGCTGCTGCGCCGCGCGGCTCACGTTTCCGCCGCATTCCTCCAGGACCTTGAGAATCATGTCCCGTTCGATCTCCTCCGTCCTCCTGCGAAGCACCTCCTTGAAGGTTCCCGGCTCCTCCATGGACGGGGCCGGAACGTTTCTCGGCTCGTAAAACCGGATTTCTCCGGGAAGCTCCTCCTCCGTCAGCAGTTCACCCCTGGCGAAGAGAACGAGACGCTCCAGGAGGTTCTCCAGTTCCCGGATGTTCCCGGGCCAGTCGTAACGTTCGACGAAGATCTCCCGCACCGCCGGGGAGATGCCCCGGACGTTCCGGTTCAGTTTCCTGTTGAATTTCCCGATGAAGTGATCCACCAGCGGCGCGATGTCGTCCTTCCGCTCCCTGAGGGGAGGAAGATGGACGGGCACCACGTTGAGCCGGTAAAAGAGGTCCTCCCGGAACTTTCCTTCCTTCACGTCCTGAGAGAGATTCCGGTTCGTCGCCGCGATGAGGCGGACGTCCACCCGGATCGTCCGGAGCCCGCCCACCCGCTCGAACTCCTGGTCCTGGACCACACGGAGGAGTTTGACCTGCATGTCCTTCGGAAGATCCCCCACCTCGTCGAGAAAAAGGGTGCCCTGGTGGGCCAGTTCGAACCGGCCCGGCTTCCTGTGGACCGCCCCGGTGAAAGCCCCCTTTTCGTACCCGAAGAGTTCGCTTTCGAGGAGGGTTTCCGCGATGGCGGCGCAGTTGATCTTGATGAAAGGCTCGTCCCTTCTCGGGCTGTTCCGGTGAATGGCATGGGCGATCAATTCCTTCCCCGTGCCCGTTTCCCCGGTGATGAGAACGGTGGTCGTGGTGGGGGCCACCCTGGAGATGACCTCGAAAATCCGGGCCATTTCCCCGCTCGATCCGATGATGTTCAGATGATCGATGTCCCCCGCCTCGGGGACCACCTCGGCCTCGGAGATCGCCCGGATGCGGTGGGCCTTGTGGATCACGTTCAGGAGGTCCTCACGGTCGAAGGGCTTGGTGATGTAGTCGAAGGCGCCCTTTTTCAGGGCCTCGACGGCGGTGTTCACCGTCCCGTGGGCGGTGATGATGATCACGGGGATGCGGGGATATTCCTCCGTCACCCGGCCGAGGAGCCCGAGTCCGTCCAGACCCGGCATCCTGAGATCGGTCACGACTACTGCGACATCCTCCTTTTCCAGGATGTCGAGGGCCTCGAGACCGCCGGCCGCCTTGAGAACGGTAAAGCCCTCCTTCCGGAGCATCGCTTCCAGAACGAGAAGCATGTTGATTTCGTCGTCGGCTATGAGGATTTTTTTATTCATGCTCCCGGAAGGGCCCTGTGCGGCGGGCCGGGGGATTCCTTTTTCGCCCACACCCTATTATGGGAAGAAAGTACTGTCAAGGGGATTCCTCCCGCCGCGGCGACGGGGCATCACAGGCGGATCCGGAAGGCCGTTCCCGCGCCGGATTCCGTTTCCACGAAAATTTCCCCGCCGTGGTTGCGGACGATCCGTTCGCAGATGGAAAGCCCCAGGCCGGTCCCCTTCTTCTTGGTCGTAAAGAAGGGCTTGAAAATGTTCGCAAGGGCATCCCTCGATATCCCTTCCCCCGTGTCCCGGACCACCACTTCCACCGATTCCTTTTTCCCGCTCCGGGATTTTCTCGTGGAAAAGGTCAGGACCCCGCCCCGCGGCATGGCCTCCACGGCGTTCAGCCCCAGATTCAGGAGAACCTGGATCATCTGCTCCCCGTCCATCCGGACGGGGGGGATCCCCGGGTCGAGTTCCGTCCGGATCGCCGTTCCCTCGGGCAGGGGCATGGTCTTCAGCAGGGACACCACCTTGTCGACAAAAATGTTGAGATCCTTTTTCTCGAGATTCCCCGAAAAAGGTCTCGCATAGTTCAGAAACTGGGACACCACCGTGTTCAGCCGGTCCGTCTCCTCGACGATGACGCCGAGGAGCTTCCGGTTTTCCCCGTCACCCTCCTCGAGCCGGAGATATTCCGCGGCGCCCTTGATCGATCCCAGGGGGTTCCTGATTTCGTGGGCGAGGCCCGTGGCCATCTCCTCCAGCAGGAGGGACCGCTCTCTTTCGATGTCCTCCATGCGGAAGGACTGGAAAATCCTTTTCGCCGCCGGGAAAAATTTCCGGAGCAGTCCCCGGAGAAATCCCCGGACCGGGTTCATGAACACCACGACGAGCCAGGCGAAGGCGAACACGGCCGGCAGCGGAAGCATCGAGGATCCGCCGGCAAGGAAGCTGATGCCGTAATAGACCGCCATGATGAAGACCATGAGGCCGAAGGAATAGAGGACCCTCAGGATCGCCTCGTTCAGCGCCGGAAGCTTCGGATGCCGGAGAGACAGATAGATGAGGTAGAGAAGGATGGCCTGGGCCAGATCGGACAGATGGAGAAACTCGGGCATCTCGCGGGGAATCGCATCGACCACCGTCAGGAAAAAGGCCACCACGGCGGCGGCAAGGACGTACCCCATCTTGTGTCTTTCCATCCGGGGAGCGTCGCCGCGGATAAAGAGAAACAACGCCGTCATGGAAATGATCGCGGCGAGTCCCAGGGCTCCCATGCACAGGAGGGAAAAAACGGACCGGGGAAAGACGGACCCGAGGAACAGAAGGAGGAGGAACAGGCTGACGCCGGCAAAAAGCAGGACCTCTCTCCGGGACAGAAAGGTCTTTCCCTTGACGAAAGACAGGGTCAGGGAAACCAGGAGAGGGGGAAGGGCCAGGATCCCCACCGCCCAGGCGATTTCCCAGGGGGAAGCCGGAAACAGCCGCGCAAGGATCAGGCTCGCCTTGTGGAGGAAGACGGCGAGGCACAACGGGATGAACACAAGGACCGGCTGATCCTTTTTTCCCTCGAACAGGAGAAGGGCCGCGAAAGACAGACTGGCCAGCGAGACAATCAGCCGTTCCATGGAGGATGCACCCGCAATCCGGTCCGGGAAATCCGCAACGGGGCTTCCTCAGCCGCCCCGCGCCCGGTCCGGGGAATCAGGAAAGCGCCCGTTGAATGACACGGGCGATGTGGTCGCAATGCCTGGAGGTCTCCTCTTCCGTCGGTCCTTCCACCATGACCCGGCAGAGGTTCTGCGTTCCCGAATACCGGACGAGAACCCGCCCCCGGTCCCCCAGCCGGCGCTGCGCCTCTTCGATGGCCGCCATGACCGCGGGCAGGGACGCAAGGTCCCGCTTCTCCCGGACGGAGACGTTGACGAGCTTCTGGGGATACACGGTCATGATGCCGGCCAGCCTGGACAGGGGAACATGCTCCCGGCCCATGGCGGCGGCCACCTGGAGGGCCGTCACAATCCCGTCTCCCGTGGTCTGGTGGTTGAGAAAAATAAGATGGCCCGAGTCCTCCCCCCCGAGGATCGCCCCGGTTTCCCGCATTTTTTCCAGCACGTATCGGTCCCCCACGTCGGCGATTTCGAGATCGATCCCCATCGCCCGCATGGCCTTGTGAAAACCCAGGTTGCTCATGACCGTGGAGACGACGCGGTTGTTCCACAGGATCCCTTCTTCCTTCATTCCGCGGGCACAGATCGCCATCATCCGGTCGCCGGTGACGGGATTTCCCTTCTCGTCCACGGCAATGCAGCGGTCCCCGTCTCCGTCGAAGGCGAATCCCGCCTGGGCCCCTTCCCGGACCACCTCGGCGGCCAGCCGTTCCGTATGCTGGGAGCCGCAGTGGTCGTTGATGTTCCCGCCGTCGGGCTCGCAGCCGAGGGTCTTCACCGACGCCCCGAGTTCGGAAAAGGTCTCCGGGGCCACCCGGTACGTCGCCCCGTTGGAGCAGTCGAGAACGATCCGCATGCCCTCGAGGGACAGGGTCTTGGGGAAGGTTCCTTTCAGAAACACGATGTACCTGCCCCGGGCGTCGTCGACGAAGGAGATCTTCCCGATTTCCCCGGAAGAGGGACACAGGGCACCGGAATCGCCGGAAAGGACGAGGTTCTCGATTTTCGTCTCCACCTCGTCGGGCAGTTTGAATCCGCCCCCGGAAAAGATCTTGATCCCGTTGTCGTCGAACGGGTTGTGGGAGGCCGAAACGACGATGCCCGCATCGGCCCGCATGCTCCCCGCCAGGAAGGCGATGCCCGGCGTGGGCAGGATCCCCACCCGAAGGACATTCACGCCCATGGAGCAGATCCCCGCGGCGAGCGCGCTTTCGATCATGTCACCGGAAACCCTTGTGTCCTTCCCCACGACGATGCGGGACACGTGTCCCCGCCGTTTGAACATGAGGGCCGTCGCCCTGCCGACCTGCAGGGCGATATCCGCCGTCATGGGATATTCGTTCGCTTTTCCCCTGATGCCGTCCGTACCGAAGAGTCTCCCCATGGAATCTCCCGCCCGGATGCCTGAAATCCCCCGGGCCTTTCCCGTGATGTTCCTTCAAACCGTAATCGCTTTTTCTATCCCATTATCACCCCTTTTGCAATCCCGAACCGGATGAGGAAGGAAAACGCCCCCCATGAACACGGAAAGTGACCCCGTTTTTCCTGCGTACCCTCCTTCCCGATGCGAAGGGGGGTACCCGGACCTTCCCGGGGCCGGAACCGTCCCCTCCGGTCCTCCCCGCAACGGACAAGCGAGTGTTTTCAAAGGGATCCGGCCATCCTTCGCCCCCCGCCGCTTCCTGGCACGATCCCTGCTATCCCTCCTGTCAGCGAAAGAGTGCAGGGAGTGGAGTATCATGACGACGAATCCGCAGATTGCGGTGGTTTTTCCAGGCCAGGGAACCCAACGGCCCGGCATGGGAAAGGATTTCTTCGACGGCATCCCGGAAAGCCGCCGGGTGTTCGAGGAAGCCTCGGACGCGCTGGGCTGGAACGTGGCGGACCTCTGCTTCGGCGAGGACGACCGCCTGAACCTGACCGAGTACGCCCAGCCCGCCATCCTGGCGACGGAGATCGCCATGCTCCGGGGGATCGAAAGCCGTTATGATTTTCATCCCCGGTTGTTCGGAGGCCACAGCCTCGGGGAATACACGGCCCTCGTCGCCGCCGGCGCACTGCCCTTCGCGGAAACCCTGAAAGTCGTCCACACCCGGGGCCACCTCATGCAGGAGGCGGCACCCCTCGGCACGGGCGCCATGGCCGCCGTCATCTCGCCCCGCCTCGACCTGGAAGCGGTGCAGCGGGCGATCCGGAACCTGCCCATCGACGTGGCCAACGACAACTCGACGGATCAGGTGGTCATCAGCGGAGAGAAGGAGGCCATGCCCGCGGCGGAACACAGCATCGCCGGGGAACTGGCCGGAGAGGGACCCTTCCGTTTCGTGGCCCTGAACGTGAGCGCCCCCTTTCACAGCCGTTTCATGAGAACCGTCCAGGAACTTTTCCGGGACGCCCTCGAATTTCTCCGCAGGTATCTCGTCCCCGACCGGGCGGTTTCCGTGACCTCCAACTTCACCGGGAACTTCCACCTGGAAGAGATGCACAAGGTCATCGAGCACCTCACCCTCCAGTTGAGCAACACCGTCCGCTGGCGGGACAACATGAAGGCCCTCTCCCGGCGGTCCGGGACGATCATCGAGATCGGCCCGGGAAGGCCGCTTCGGGACTTCTTCCGGACCATCGACGTGACCTGCCGGTCCATCACGACCCTCTCCTCCGCTGAAAGGATGTTCAAACCGGGCTGATCGGTCCGGCAGCGCCGCTGACCCGCCCCTCCCCCCTCCGGGGAGGGGAATTTTTTTGTGAACGGAAGGAACCATGAATTTCGAATTGTCGGAAGAACAGAAGAACTACACGGAAACGGTGAGCAGGTTCGTCCGGAAGGAGATCCTGCCGGACATCCTCCCCCTGGAACAGGCCCACCGGTTCCCCGGGGACATCCTCCGGAAAGCGTGGGAACTCGGGTTTCTCAACCTGTCCATTCCCGAGTCCGTCCGGGGATACGCCGTCGACGCCGTCACCACGGCCCTCATCGTCCGCGAGCTGTCCTACGGGGACACGGGCATCTCCACCTCCGCCATGTGCAACGACCTCGCCAACGTGGTCATCGCGCTGCACGGCACGCCGGAACAGCAGTCGCGTTTCCTTCGCCCCTTCGTCGAGGCCCCCCGCATCGCCTCCTTCTGTCTCACCGAACCCGGGGCGGGATCGGACAATTCGGCCATGACCGCGTTCATCCGGAAGGGGAGCGACGGCGTCTACGTCCTGAACGGGGAGAAGTGCTTCATCACCAACGCCTCCTTCGCCTCCCAGTTCACCGTGTTCTGCAAGGCGGGAAGCCCGAAGGGGCTCATGATGGCCTGCGTCATCGTCCCCTGCGACCTCCTTGCCCGGGCGGAAACGGCGGAACATCCCAACGGGTCCCGGGAAATCCGGCTCCCCGGCGGCGGGACGATCCGGACGGGGAAACCGGAGGACAAGCTCGGCCAGCGGCTTTCCAACACGGCCGCGGTGACCTTCGAGGACGTGCCCATCGGGGAGGACCAGGTCATCGGGGACCGCAGGAGGGGATTCCAGTACGTGGTGGACGTTCTCGATTTCGCCAGGCCCATGGTGGCCGCCATCGGCGTGGGGCTGGCCCGGAGGGCCTTCGACGTCGCACTGGCCTACACGAAGGAGCGGAAACAATTCGGACAGCGCATCTGCGACCTCCCCGTCGCCCGGGACACCCTGGTGAAGATGTGGAAGAAGATCGAACTCGCCGACCTGGCCCTTCTCCACGCGGCCTGGAAGGTGGAGACGAAGGTGGAAGACCGGGGAATCTACGCCTCCCTGGCGAAGAACACCGCCGCCGAGGCGGCCCTCTTCTGCGCCAACGAGGGGCTCCATCTCCACGGCGGGTACGGGTTCATGTCGGAGTACGAGATCTCCAAGCTGGCGAGGGACGCCCACATCATCGATATCTACGAGGGTGTCCGGGAGGTCCAGGACATGATCGTCGGCAGGGAACTCGTCTAGGGGGAAGGGAACCGTGCTTTACATTCACGGCATGGGGCACTACCACCCCGAAAACGTCATCACGAACCGGTTCATCGAGGAGTTGGACATCGGAAGCAGCGACGAGTGGATCCGGGAGCGCGTGGGGATTCTCGCCCGGAGGACCGCCCTGTCCCTCGAATACATCCGGGCCACGAAAAACCGGGACCCCCGGGCGGCGGCGGAGGCCAGCTGCTGCACCAACGCCCGGAGCGGCGCCCTGGCGGCGACCATGGCCCTGGAACGGGCCTCCATCGGGCCGGAGGACATCGGCCTCGTCATTTCCGGAAGTTCCGCGTCGGACCACCTCACACCGGCGGAAGCGGCGACCGTCGCCGGCGAACTGGGAATCGAGGCGCCCTGCATGGACCTGAATTCCGCATGCAGCACCTTCGGGATGCAGGCGCTCTGGACCTCCTGGATGCGGCCGGAAAAGCTTCCCCCTTTCGTCCTCCTGGTCCAGCCCGAGAATCTGACACGGTGCGTCGACTACAGCGACCGGCGGGTCGCCCCCCTCTTCGGGGACGGGTCGAGCGCCGCCGTGGTTTCCGCGACGGTCCCCTCGACGCTCCGCCTGGCGGACGCCTTCTGCGATTCCGCACCGTCCCAGTGGGACAAGGTCCGGATCCCCCGGTTCTCCCATTTCAACCAGAACGGAAACGCCGTACAGGGGTTCGCCATCCGCAGGAGCACCGATTCCCTGAGACGGCTCCAGGAAACGTACGGGACGGGACCGGGTTCCTTCGTCTACATCGGGCACCAGGCCAATTTCGGCATGCTGAAGACGGTGTGCGAACGGTGCGGCATCGAGGAGGCAAACCACTGGTTCAACGTGGTGGATTACGGAAACACGGGGTGCTCCAGCGCCCCCGCCGTCCTGAGCCAGAGATGGGACAATCTCCGGGAGGGGGACACCCTGGCCATGGTCCTCGTGGGATCGGGGCTTTCCTGGGCAAGCCTCCTGTTCACCGTCGAGGGGGCCGCGGAAGAATGATGACTTACGAGGAGTTTCAAAACCGATCGCATTTCACCCTGGAGGAGCTGCTCGCCTTCTCCTACGGACGCCTCGTGGGAAACCCGCCGCCGGCCTTCGACGCCCGGCTCCCGGCGCCCCCGTTCCTCATGATGGACCGGATCCTGGAAATCCGGGCCGACGGGAAAAGAGGGGCCGTGCGGGCCGAGCAGGACGTGAGGCTCGACGCATGGTACTTCCAGTGCCACATGCCGGGGGACCCCGTCCAGCCCGGCTGCCTGTGCGTGGACGCCATCTGGCAGCTTCTCGGTTTCTACTGCGTCTGGCGCGGCGGCCTGGGGGCGGGAAGGGCCCTCGGCTGCGAGGAAATCCAGTTTTCCGGGCAGATCCGCCCGGGCAACCGGGTCGTCACCTACGAAGTGGAAATCAGGCGCTTCGCCATCCTGAAAAACTCGGGAAGCTCCATCACCATCGGCGACGGCCGCATCCACGTGGACGGGGAAACCATCATGACCGTCCGCAGTGCGAAATCGGGAACCTTCCAGGGGATCACCTATCCCGACTACCCCCTGCCCTCCGCGAACAGCCGGGGGGGCATGATGAGGAAAGAAGAATGACGGTAAATAAAGTCGCCATCGTCACAGGCGCCTCGGGAGGAATCGGAGCGGCATGCTGTCGGGCCCTCGCGGGGGAGGGGTTTTCCGTGGGGATCCACTACCGGACCGGGAAGGAACGGGCGGAAGCGCTTTCGAAGGAACTCCCCGGGAGCTTCCTCCTCAGGGCGGACCTGGGGGATCTCGGGGAAATCGACGGGATGGTGGAGGAGATCCGGAAAACGGCGGGACGGGCGGACGTTCTCGTGAACAACGCCGGCATGTCGGTGAACCGGGACATCCACACCATGAAACCGGAGGAATTCGATGCCCAGCGCCTCATGACCCGGGGGGCCTGGTATCTGACGAAGCGGGTGCTTCGACTCTTCATGCTCCGGAAAAACGAGGGAAGGATCATCAACATCTCGAGCATAGTGGGGCACACGGGAAACGCCGGGCAGATCCCCTACACCATGGAGAAGGCGGCCCTGGACGCCATGACCCGGTCCCTGGTACGGGAACTCGCCGGCCGGAACATCCTCGTCAACTCGGTGGCGCCCGGCTTCATCGAAACGTCCATGACGGACGCCCTTCCCGGGGAGATCCGGGAGGGCATCGCGGGCAGCATCCCCCTCGGCCGGATCGGGCGCCCGGAGGAAGTGGCCGAGGCGGTCGCTTTCCTCGCCGTGAAGGGTTCCTACATCACGGGCACGGTCCTTCACGTGAACGGAGGACTCTATGGGGGCTGACGCCGCGACCCGAAAGGAAATCCTCGACCGCATCCCCCAGCAGTCCCCGTTCCGCTTCATCGACGAGATCCTGGAGCTGGACGACGATCACGTGGTGGGGGCCTACCGGTTCCGTGAAGACGAATTTTTCTACCGGGGGCATTTCCCCGGGTATCCCGTGACCCCGGGGGTGATTCTCGTGGAGGCCATGGCTCAGACCGGCGTCGTGGCCTTCGGGCTGTATCTCCTGTCACGGCAGGGGGCCTCCCAGCAGGACCCGGCGCGGAGGGTCACCCTCTTCACGCTGATCGACAACGTGGAATTCGCGGAAATCGTGCGCCCCGGGGACCGGGTCCTGGTCCGCGGGGAGAAAATCTACTTCCGGAAAGGGAGTCTGAAAACGGCCGTCCGCATGACCCGGGAAGACGGGTTGCTCCTGTGCTCGGGAACGCTGGCGGGAATGGGAGTCGTAAAGGAATGAAACGCAGAGTCGTCATCACCGGCATGGGGGTCGCCGCGCCGAACGGGCACGGCCTCGATGCCTTCGAAAAGGCCCTCCGGGAGGGCCGGTCGGGAATCCGATTCATCCCGCAGTTGAAGGAACTCAATTTCGGCTGTCAGATCGGAGGGGTCCCGCAGAATTTCGAGGAAGTGCGGAAGAGCTACTTCGATTTCGAAAAGCTCATGTCCATCAACGACAACATCGGGTTCGTCTCCGTGTCCGCCGTGGACGCGTGGAAGGACGCCGGATTCGACCTCATCGACGGCGACGGGCCGGTCGACTGGGACACCGGCGCCATTCTCGGGTGCGGCATCGGGGGAATGGACACCATCGCCGAGAAGGTGGTCCCCATGGTGAAGGACGGCAAGGTCCGTCGCATGGGAAGCCGGATCGTGGAACAGGTCATGAACAGCGGGACGAGCGCCCGGGTGGGCGGTCTCCTCGGCCTCGGCAACCAGGTCACCTCCAACTCCGCCGCGTGCAGCACCGGAACGGAGGCCATCGCCGAAGCCGTCTGGAGGATCCGCCACGGCCTGGCGAAGCGGATGCTCGCCGGAAGTTCCGAGGGGGCCTCGCCCTTCATCTGGGCGGGTTTCGACGCCATGCGGGTCATCGCCAGGAAATTCAACGACGCCCCGGAGACGGGCTCCCGGCCCATGAGCGCCTCGGCGAACGGGTTCGTCCCCGGCTCGGGCGGCGCCGTCCTCGTCCTGGAGGACCTGGAAACGGCCCTCGAAAGGGACGCCCGGATCTACTGCGAGATCGCCGGCGTCTCGGTGAACTCGGGAGGCCAGCGGAACGGCGGGTCCATGACGGCCCCCAACCCCGACGGCGTCCGGAAATGCATCACCACCGCCCTTGCCGACGGCGGGGTCGACCCCGGGGAAATCGACGCCGTGAACGGCCACCTGACGGCCACCTTCGCCGATCCCCACGAGGTCCGCAACTGGTCCGCCGCCCTCGGCCGGGGACCGGGGGAGTTCCCGTACATCAATGCGACGAAATCCATGATCGGCCACTGCCTGGGGGCCGCCGGCTCCATCGAGTCCGTGGCGGCCGTTCTCCAGCTCTACCGGGGGTTTCTCCATCCCTCCATCAACTGCGAGGACATCCACCCAGACATCGAGGCCTTTTCGGAAAAAATCCCGAGGACGGCGATGGAAATTCCCTCCCTCCGGGTGATCGCCAAGGCCTCCTTCGGATTCGGCGACGTGAACAGCTGCATCATTTTCAGGAAATGGGAAAACGGAAAGGAGACACGCTGAAATGAACGAAGCGAAAATATTCGAGGAAATGAAGAACATCCTGAGGCCCTACGTCAAGGATGCGGCCGTCCTGGACAGGGCGGTCCAGGAAACCCACATTCTCGAGGACCTGAAGGTGAATTCCGCCCGCCTCGTGGACGTGATCATCAAGTGCGAGGACATCTTCGGCATCACCATCGAGGACGAGGAGGCGGACGGGATCCGGACCATCGGCGACGCGGTTAAGCTGATCCTGGAGAAGCTTTCCTGAGGTTTTTCCGATGGAAAACAGGGGGAAGCGGGTCCGGCGGCAGATCCTCGCGGGCCGGTTCGCCGTCCTTTTCACGGCTTTTCTCACGTTCCTCTTCATCCGGGTCTTCCGGTACCGCTTCGTGAACCTCCGGGAATTCCGGCGGGAGATGAAACGGATCCGGGAGGAGCACGAGGGGCCGTGGCTCATCTGTCCCAACCACCTGACCATGATCGACTCGGTCGTGGCGGCCTTCGCCATGGCGCCGCTGCGGGAATACATCCTTCATTTCCGGCAGCTCGCCTGGAACCTGCCTGAGAGGGACAACTTCCAGAAAAACCCGGCCCTGGCCCTTCTGTGCTATCTGTGCAAGTGCCTGCCCGTCCACCGGGGAGGAAGCCGGGACGAGGTCCGGGAAACCCTGGACACCTGCACCCTTCTCCTTGCGCGGGGGGAAAGCATCGTCATCTTCCCCGAGGGGGGCCGCTCCCGGACGGGCCGGGTGGATAGAGAAAAGGCCTCCTACGGCGTGGGCCGGCTGTATGCGCAAAGCGACGACTGTCGCATCCTGTGCCTCTATCTCCGGGGAGAGGGACAGGACACCTGGAGCGCCGTTCCGAAACGGGGGGAGCGGTTCACCGTGGCGGCGGCGGTCCTGACGCCCGACAGGGGCGCCCGGGGGCTTCGGGCCCAGCGCGCCTGCGCCGAAGCGATCATGGACCGGCTCATCGAGATGGAGGAGGACTGGTTCCGTGGCCGTGGGAAATGACCTCGTCGACCTTGCCGACCCTTTCGCCCGCCGGAAGGGCGTCTGCCGGCGCTACGCTTCCCGGGTGCTCGGCCCCCGGGAACTGGAGTGGTGGGAGAAAAGCGGGGACCCCGCCCTCCTCCTGTGGACCTTGTGGTCCGTCAAGGAGGCGGCCTACAAGGCATTCGGAAAAATCACGGGCCCCATCCCCTTCCTGCCGAAAAGGATGGCCGTCACGGAAAATCCCGGCGAGGGGCCGCGGGAAACCCGGGGGATTGCGGAAACGCCTTGGGGACGGGCCGTCTTCCGGTCGCTGCGGCGGGAGGACTGCATCCACACCCTATGCGCCCCCGCGTGGGACGACGTCCTGGACGAAACCCGATGGCATGTCGCGGAAACGGCCCCCGGCGGCGACGGGTCCCTGGAAGTCCGGCGGGCGGCGGGACGGGCCCTGGCCCGGCACCTGGGGGTGAACGAAAAGGACATCCGGGTCCTCCGGGACCGCGGTGAGGGGACATCCCCCGCGCCCCGGGCGTTCCTGGGGGAACGGGAGCTTCCGGCGGACCTCAGCCTCAGCCACGACGGCCGGTACGTCGCCTGCGCCTTCCGGACGGCGGTCCGGCGGCGGGACCTTCACCGGGGTTTTTCCGCGCGGAACAGCGCCCCCATGGTGTAAGGGGAAGAGCAATAGCCCGTAGCGCCTTCGAAGCGCACCCGGACAAACCCGGCATTCCGCAAAAGCCCGACCAGATCCCCCACGGGGATCGCCCCCCCGATTCAGTCCGACCACGCCCGGGCGTTCCGCCCGCCTTCCGGCAGCGCCTCCTTCAGAACCATGTCGGCGAGCTGAAAACGCCCCCCCGGCTTCAACACGCGGAAGATTTCCGACAGGGACCGTTCCTTTTCCGGGGAGAGGTTGAGCGCCCCGTTGGAAAGGACGCGGTCGAAAACGCCGTCGCGAAAAGGGATCTCCTCCGTCCTGGCGACGGCGACCTGGATGGGGGCCGGCCCGGACGCCGCCAGGCTCCCCGCCGCTCGGATCACCATTTCACGGGTCATGTCGATGCCGAAGGCCTTTCCCCGGGGACCGGCCTGCTTCGCCGCGCAGAACAGGTCGAACCCGCCTCCGCATCCCGCGTCGAGAACGATCTCCCCCGGCAGGATCCTCCCGAGGGAGAAGGGGTTTCCCACCCCGCAGAAAAGATCGGCCAGCGCTCCCGGAGCCTCCTCCGAAGGCCCGGGATCGTAGCCCAGCCCGCGGGCGCCGGCGCGACCGGTGGGATAGCGGAACGCCCCCTCCGCGGAATGGGAGACGCGACGGTACTTCTCCAGGATGGCCTTCCGGGCGGCCCGGCATTCCTCTTTGTCCATCAATCCGTACAAGAATGAACAGAGTTCCCTCTCAAGGTTTAATGAACTCGTAAAAAAGCCAATCAACACTTTTTCGAACGGCAAAGTAAAAAGTTCCAGAGGCAAGGCGCCCGAATCCCGAGGAATGAAGCGTACTTATGGTACGCTACAGGGTCGAGGGAAGAAGGGCAACGCAGCATATGGACTTTTAACGAAGCCGTCAAGGTTTCACCGCGCGGATTCCGGCATAGCTCCGGTCCCCCGTTTTCAGGTTGTGATACAGGGCGAAGGCCGCCACTCCCTGGGAGGCGGTGATCTCCACGCTCCCGCTGGTGTAGGCGCCTCCCCCGACGATGGCCGACAGGGGATAGGCCCCGCTCGCGTTGATCGACAGGGTGTACGGCTGGCTCACCACCACCGTCCCGTTGGAACGGACGAGGGTGAGATACAGGGTCGTCGCCGAGCCGTGGGGGTTGCAGACGTAGACGATGGTGTCCCAGGTGGCGTCCTGGGCCACGTGGGGCACATGCAGCGTCGTCGCAAGCTCGGAAACGAAGGGGATGTCGAACATGAGCCTGTCGTCGCCGGCCATGGCGACGAACCCGAGACCGGTGAGGGGCCGATCGGAGGTGATCTTCACCCAGCCTTCCCCGGAATTCATCATGAAGGCCGTCTGCCCCGACGAGGAAATCGTTTTTGTCTGCGAACCGAACGACGAACCGTTCTTCCGGATGCCGGTCACGGTGACGGTGGCGCTGTCCGCGCCGCTTTCGTTCCTGAGACCGACCCCCGTCCAGTGGCCGGCGTCGGCAAGGGCGTATGGCAGATAATAGCTGCAGGAAGTCGGGCCCGCCGCCTGGGGGATCTCCGCGTTGATCCCCGCGTAGCTCCGGTCCCCCGTCTTCAGATTGTGGTACAGGGCGAAGGCCGCCACCCCCTGGGAAGCGGTGATCCGGACGCTCCCGCTGGTGTAGGAATCCCCCCCGAGGAGCGTGGAGAGGGGACAGCTCCCGCTCCCGTTCGCCGGCAGGGTGTACCCGTGGCTGACCTTGACCGCCGTGCCCGCCGAATCGAAGAAGGTGAGGTACATCGTCGTCGCCGAGTCATGGGGGTTGCAGACGTAGACGATGGTGTCCCAGGTGGCGTCCTGGGCCACGTGGGGGACCTGCAGCGTCGTCGCAGGTTCTGAAACGAAGGGGATGTCGTACATGAGCTTGTCGTCGCCGGTCAGGGCGATGAACCCGAGACCCGTGAGCGGTCCATCCGATGTGACGTTCACCCAGCCTTCCTTGTTCAGCCCCGACCCGACCATGAAGGCGGCCTGGCCCCTGGGATCGATGGACTTCGACTCGGTGTCGAGTACGGTCCCCGTGGACTCGTACACCGTGGCGGTCACCGAGGCGGCATGCGACAGGTTTCCGTTCTTCAGTCCCACCCCCGTCCAGTAGCCGCCCATGGAAGTGTAGCGGGGAAGGTAATACGCGACAAAAATCCCCAGATACAGGGTTCCCTCCGCCGCCGGCCCGAGGACCTGGACGGGGGTGAAACGCTGGTTCTTGTGACTGTTGTCCCCCAACTGCCCGTAATAATTATCCCCCCAGGCCCAGACCGTCCCGTCGCCCTTCAGGGCCAGCATGCAGTGAAATCCCGCCTCGACGGCCGTCACATCGGCGAGGAATCCCGCGCCTCCCGGGCCCTTGACCTGAACGGGCGTCCACCGGTCGGTCATCGTGTCGTCCCCCAGCTGGCCGCTGCCGTTGCACCCCCAGGCCCAGACCGTCCCGTCGCTCCTGAGCGCCGCCGAATGAAGCCATCCAGCCGCGACCGCCGTCACTCCCGTGAGGAATCCCGCACCCCCCGGGCCCTTGACCTGGACCGGGGTCCACCGGTCCGTCACGGTATCGTCCCCAAGCTGGCCGAATTCATTCTTTCCCCACCCCCAGACCGTCCCGTCCTCCTTCAGAACCATCGAGCGGTCGAGTCCCGCGGAGATGGCCGTCACGTCCGCAAGGACGCCCACGCCTCCCGGACCTTTGACCTGGACGGGGGTGCATTGATCCGACGTCGCACCGTCCCCGAGCTGGCCGAGATCGTTCCGCCCCCAGCCCCAGACCGTCCCGTCGGTCTTCAGGGCGATCGTGCGGGTTCCGTCCGCCGCGACGGCTTTCATGTCCGTGAGGAATCCCACCGCCCCGGGGCCCCTGACCTGGACGGGGGTGTACTTTCCGTACCAGGAATTGTCCCCCAGCTGGCCGTAATAATTAAACCCCCAGGCCCAGACCGTCCCGTCCTCCTTCAGCGCCAGCGAGTGGGAGCCGCCTGCTGCGACGGCCTTAACGCCCGTGAGAAACCCCGCACCTCCCGGGCCTTTGACCTGGACGGGGGTCCACCGGTCCGTGTCGGTGTCGTCGCCAATCTGGCCGAGTTCATTATCCCCCCAGGCCCAGACCGTCCCGTCCTCCTTCAACGCCAGCGTGTGGCAAGCGCCTGTCGTGACGGCTTTCACGCCCGCGAGAAACCCCGCACCTCCCGGGCCTTTGACCTGAACGGGGGTCCACCGGTCCGTGTCGGTGCCGTCCCCCAGCTGGCCGTCGGCATTGAATCCCCAGGCCCAGACCGTCCCGTCGGATTTCAGCGCCACCGTGTGCCCCTCGGACGAAGCGAGGGTCGGTTGGGCGCACCAGCCCGCGGCCGGGCCAACCAGGATGAGAAGAAAAGGGGACAGGATGACGACTTTTACGAAGAGGCTTGACAGTTTTTCTCCGGAAACGCGCCACCCGAAGCGGGCCGTGCGGAATTTCCCGGCATGAAATTTCGACACGCCCTTCATGGCCCTTTGCCCTCTTTCCGTTTTCCGGCATCTTCTCTTCGAACCTGCCGGCGCCCCCGGGGAAAGCCCCTCCGCCCGGCCGAGGGTTTTCCCGGTCCTTCTTCACCAGGCGGCTCTTCAGGAAAACGGGCCGGCGGGCTTCGACCCCTCGGCCCCTTGAAATTGGGTAGCACAACGGGAGAAAACTGTCAAAAACCGGTCGGATATCCGCGGATGTAATCCACGACGTGCGCCGGGAGAAGCCCGCTCACGGTCACCGCCGTTCGCATTCCTTTTTCAGAACTTCTTCGCAAGCGGTTTCAGAAGATACATGTTCGCCGCACCCCCTTCCATATTCACACGCTCGACGACGTCAAAGTCTCTCCTGAGACAGCCTTCGAGAACATGCCTCCTCGGCATCGTCCTTTCCCTTATCGTCCAGAATTGGGGCATGTTGCAGAAATAATCGAGCAACGGCGCGAAAGCTTCTTTGGAGATCCTTCCCTCTTCCTCGAGCCTTTTCAACTTCCCGATCACTTTTCTCCAGGACCATCGACCGGATTGCTCACTGTACGAATCCGCACTCAGCGCCAGCCGCAGCGACAACTGGAGGTCGAAGCACCCGGGATGGGGGTTCCCGGTCCGGGAGTTTCCGTAATCTTCAAGTATTTCAAGCATATTCATCGGCTTCCAGGTGTCCGGAAGATTGCTGATCCTGGCGGATACATATCCATCCGGTTTCAACAGATCCCGGAGCCTGGCAAGCAGCGTTTCGTAATCCCTCAGATTGTCCAGACAATTCAGGAAACCGTCTCCCATGGCAAGATCGTAACCCTGTTTTTCCAGGGGAACGGAGAGCCAGTCGCCATGGATGACGGTTTCCCTGGTTTTATCCAACCCGTCGTAATCCATGAATTCGCTCATGGCGTTCAACATCACCATGCTGATATCGACGGCCGTGACCTCGCAGCCTTTCCGCAGTGCGAGCATCCGAAGCTCGGGAGTCACCCCCAGGACGAGAACGCGAGGATGGCTCCTGTTGCCGAGACGCTCCAAATGCCGCTCGTAGAAAGGAACGGCGCCGGTCGGCCTGAATTTCGAATTTCTCCACCATTCGATCATACACCGCACGTTTTCCACGTCTTCACTGAATTTGAAACCGGTCATTCCATTCCCCCTCCTGTCTTCCATAATTCGTATGCCGGCTCTTCCCTCCACCCGGAGCCGGGGCTCCGGCGCGGGAACCGCCGCTCACCCGCCGGCGGCCGCCGCCGCGGTCTGCTCGATGACCCGGATGATCCGGAAGAGGGTCTCGTTCACCGGCACGGGTACGCCGTACATCCTGCCCAGTTCGATCATCTTCCCGGCGAACATCTCCACCTCCGTCTTTCTCCCCCCTTCCACGTCCTGGAGCATGGAGGTCTTTCCCTTGGGCGACAGCTTCGCCAGGAAGTCGTACCAGTTTTCGATGTCCTCCCCGGTGATGCGGACGCGGGCGGCGGCGGCGACGGCGGTCACCTCCCTCATGGCCGATTCCATGAGTTCCCGCGCTTCCGGGGACCGCTGAAACACCCCGTAGGGAGCCCGGAGGACCGCCGAGGTCTGGTTGATGCCCACGTTGATCATGTACTTCCACCACAGGATGCGGATCATGTCCTCCGGCGTCTCGTGCACGATGCCCGCCCGGTCGAAGAGCGCCCGGAGCCGTTTCACCCGTTCCGTCAGCACCCGGTTCTCCCTCTCGCCGAAGAAGAGCTTCCCCTGGGTGGTGTACGTCATGGCGTTCCCCTCGCGGAGCGCGTCGATGCCCACCGCCACGGCGTACAGGACCTTTTCCATGCTGTAAGCGGCGCCGATCCGCTCCTCGCTGTCGATCCCGTTCATGACCGACAGAAACACCGTGCCGTCCCCGGCGAAGGGTGCCATCTCGCCGATGGCCTCCTCCAGGTGGTGGTTCTTCACGGCCACGAGAATGAGATCGGCGGGCGCCCCCCCGCCCCCCGGCTCCGAAACGGCGATCCGGTAGGGCTTCCCGTTCACGGTGAACCCTTCCGTTCTCAGACGGCGGGCCCGTTCGCCGGCGGCGATGAGGAAAACGCCGCCGGGGTCCATTTCGGCGAACCTGCTCGCATAAAAGGAGCCCATGGCCCCCGCTCCCACAACGGCGATCCTTTCAAACGACATGACAAAAACCTCCCCTGGCAGGGTTTCCGGGAAAGCGATTTTCCCCGCGGCGGAAACCGTCCGCCGGCGAATCAGGCCGGCCCTTTCCGTGATATTTCAATGGGTTCGAGATGGACAACCACGTCGGCGATGCCCGGTCCGTTTCGAACGAGTTCCGCTTTCACTTCCTCGGAAATGTCGTGCCCTTCCGTCACCGTGATGTCGCCGTCCACCTGGATGTGCAGGTCGACCTGGTACAGGTACCCCGTCTGCCGGGTGCGGATCTTGTGAACCGACACGACCCCGGGCGTGGCGAGCACGAGCTTTTCGATTTCCTGGCAGACCTCGAGCGGGGCTCCCGCGTCCGCCAGTTCCCTCAGCGAAGGCCAGGCGATCTTCCATGCCGCCTGGAGGATGAACAGGCTGACGGCGATGGCGCCCACGTGATCGACGAACGACCAGCCCGGGAAAAATCGGGCCACCGACACGGCCAGAACGGCGGGAATGGAGCTGACCGCGTCGGAGCGATGATGCCAGGCATTGGCGATCACCGCCGACGACCGGATTTTTCTGCCGACGAAGACCGTCCACTGGTACAGTCCTTCCTTGCAGACGATGGAAACCAGGGCCGCGATGAGCGCGATCATGCCCGGCGGCCTGGAGTGCTGTTCCTGAAGGGTGACGAGCGCCGTGTAGAAAATGCCGGCCGAGACCGCCGCCAGGGCCATCCCGATGAACAGGGTGACGATGGTCTCGATCCGCCGGTGGCCGTGGGGATGGGTTTCATCGGGAGGCGCGCACCAGTAGTCCACACCCAGGATCACCGCCACATCCGTAACGGTGTCGGACAGGCTGTGCACCCCGTCGGCCACGATGGTCTGGCTCCCGCCCAGGTAACCGGCGACGATCTTGAACGCCGACAGGAGCACGTTGACGACGAGGCCGGTCCAGGTGACCGTCTTGACCCTGCGGATCCGGCGGACATCCATTTCCGCCCCGCGGGCCGGCTTGTCGCTGCGGACGAAAGGGGCGTTCATCGATTTTTCACATGAAGGGGCGTTTCCCCCCGCTCCACGCGGCGGATGTTTTCCGCCACGGCCTCCACGATCCCCAGGACGGAAAGGTCCGTCGAGCCGGCGACGTGGGGGGTGGCCAGCACGTTGTACCGGAAGAGGGGATCCCCGGGATCGGGGGGCTCCTCCCAGAAAACGTCCAGCCCGGCGCCGGCGATCCTTCCCGACGCCAGGGCGCCGGCGAGGGCCTCCCTGTGAATGAGCCCGCCCCGGGAAAGGTTGACGAGGAACGCGTCCCGTTTCATCCGGGAAAAGGCCTCCCCGTCGATCATCCCGCGGCTCTCCCCCGTCAGCGGCAGGGCGAGGACGACGTAATCGGAGCGCTCGAGAAGCAGGGGAAGGTCCCCCGGCCCCCCCGACCACTCCAGTCCCAGTTCCTCCTTCGCCTTCTCCGGGTCGTGCCGCCGGATTCCGATCAGCCGGACCCCGAAACCCCGAAGCCTCCGTATGAGCGCTTTCCCGATGCCGCCGAGGCCGACGATCCCCACCGTTTTCCCCACCAGGGAGCGGCCCATGGGTTCCCCCATCCTGCGGTCGCCGAGACTTCGCGCCATGCCCCGGAAATCCCGGGACAGCCCGATGAGCATGTAGATCCCCAGTTCGGCCACCGAATCGGCGTTGCCGGAAATGTCCGTGGGAACATTGGCCACGGGGATCCTCCGCGCCCGGGCCGCGTCGAGATCCACCCCCTCCAGCCCGGCCCCGCACTGCTGGACGAGCCGGAGCCGGTCGCCGGTCGCGAGAACCCCGTCCGTGACGAGACTCATCGTGGGAATGAGCACGTCGTACCCCTTCAGCGTCTCTACCTCGAACCGGCCCGTCGCCTCGAACCCGTGTTCCGGGAGCACCTCCCGGATCCTGTGCAGAAAACCGCCCCAGGCGTTTTCCGGGGCGGCGAAAAGGATTTTCATGTTCTGCCGACCTCCTTCGTCCTTCGGACGCGCGGTTCCGCCCATTGTATGACGTCCGGCCTTCCGGCGCCACCATTATTCGACGCCGTCCATCGATTGCCCCTGACGGCACCGCGGAACTGCGAGACCCCGGCAAATTTAACGGCTTCGTAAAAAGCCCATATGCTGTGTTGCCCTTCTTCCCTCGTCCCTACGGCGTACCGAAAGTACGCCTCGGTCCTCGGGACTCGGGCGCCTTGCCTATGGAGCTTTTTACTTTGCCGTTCGAAAAAGTGTTGAATCGGCCTTTTTACGACTTCATCAAATTCTCCTTGACGGGGACTCCGGTCAATGATATCAGATAAATCAGATTTATCATACTATTCTGATTCTACTGGAAATAAACCCGAAAGGATTGTCGACCCATGGTTCAAAAGAAGAAGGTGCCGTCCTGCTGCGACGGAGAGACCGGCCGGGGCCGGTGTCAGGTGGAGTTCCTGGTTGCCGTCGACGAGCGGGGGCAGATGGTGCTTCCCAAGGAGTTCCGCGACCGGGCGAAAATCGGCCCGGGGGACAAGCTCGCCCTGATCAGCTGGGAGAAGGACGGGGAAATCTGCTGCACGGTCCTCATGAAGGCCGCCCACCTGGCCGACCGGGTGAAGGAGGTTCTCGGTCCCGTGATGCGGGAAATGACCGGAGGGGACCCGTCATGAACGACGAAACCATCAAGGAGGCCGTAAGGAACAATTACGGCCGCATCGCCCGGACGGGCGGGTCCTGCTGTCCGGGAGCCTGCTGCTCCGGGGCCGGTCCCGCCGTGAGTTCCCTGCGGATGGACATGGGCCTGAGGGCCGGCTACGCCGAGGAGGAACTCCGGGAAGCCCCGGAGGGAGCCAACCTCGGGCTGGGATGCGGAAACCCGCTCGCCATCGACGCCCTGCGGGAGGGGGAAACCGTCCTCGATCTCGGATCAGGCGCCGGTTTCGACTGCTTTCTCGCCGCCCGGCGCGTGGGACCGGGCGGAAGGGTCATCGGCGTCGACATGACGCCGGAAATGATCGAGAAAGCGAGGGAAAACGCACGGACAGGCGGATTCGACAACGTGGAGTTCCGGCCCGGGGACATCGACCGCCTGCCCGTCGACGACGGGTCCGTCGATGCCATCCTTTCCAATTGCGTCATCAATCTCGTTCCGGACAAGGGCAAGGTCTTCCGGGAAGCCTTCCGGGTCCTGAAACCGGGAGGGCGGATCATGATCTCCGACATCGTGCTCCGCAGGCCCCTTCCCGAGGCGGTGGCCCGTTCCGTGGCGGCGCTCACGGCCTGCGTCGCCGGGGCGCTCCTGAAGGAGGACTATCTTTCCGCCGTGGCGAAAGCCGGGTTCGCGGGAATCCGGATCGACCGGGAGACCGTCTTCCCGGTGAGCCTGCTCGCCCTCGATCCCGTCATCGCCCCGCTCCTGGAGGACCTTCGCCTGCAGGAAGAGGAAATGCGGAACGCCGAGGACAGCGTCCTCAGCCTGTCCCTTTACGCAGTGAAGCCGGTTCCCCCGCCGAAGGAACGGGGGGCCGGGGGAGGAACGGAAAAATGAAGAAATCCATCGGTCCGAAAACGATCCTGTATCCGACGCCCGTCCTGGCGGTCGGAACCTACGACGAAAACGGCAAACCGAACGTGATGACCGCCGCATGGGGCGGGATCTGCTGTTCCTCGCCCCCCTGCGTTGCCGTGTCCCTCCGGAAGGCGACCTGGACCTACGGCGCCGTCATGGCCCGGAAATGCTTCACCATCAGCATCCCCTCGGAAAAGTACGCCCGGGAGGCGGACTTTTTCGGGATCGCCACGGGAAGAAAGACGGACAAGTTCGCCGCCACCGGGCTCACCCCGGAACGAAGCGACGTCGTCGACGCCCCCTACGTGAAGGAATTTCCGCTGATCCTGGAATGCCGCCTGATTCACACCCTGGAAATCGGGCTCCACACCCAGTTCGTCGGGGAAATCGTCGACCTGAAGGCGGACCCGTCGGTCCTCGCCGAAGACGGGTCCCCGGATATCGAAAAGGTGCGGCCCATTCTGTACGGGCCGGGAAACGGATATTATTTCGGACTGGGACAAAAACTGGGAAAGGCCTTCTCCATCGGAACAGGGTTTCGATGACGGACTTCTTACGCGGCCCTCGTTGAACGCGGCCCGCCGGCGGTTCATCGGACCAGCAGCCGCAGGCCCTCCCGGAGGAGAAAAAACGCGAACAAAACGAGAAGCGCCGCGAGGGTCTTCATGATCCGGCGGTACGCCTTCCCCCCGAGAAAATCCCTCGCTTTCCCGGTGAGAAGCGCCACGGCCAGCTTGGAACCCACCAGAAGGACATAGAAGGAACCGACGAAAAGAAGCGGCTCCACGGTCCCTTCCTCCTTCGCCCGGAAGATCATGGGCGCGCCCACGGTGATCCAGAAGAGATACGGGTGGGGGTTGAGAAAGTTGACCAGGGCCCCTTTCCGGATCGACCGGGGCGCCTCCGCGATCCCCCCCGTCCCGGCCGGGGCGGACCGGAAGGTTTCCCACGCCAGATGGATGACGTAGATCCCGCCGCACAGGGACAGGATTCCCGGAAGGGCCCCGTAACGCCCCACGGTCCCTACGACGAGGAGCGCGAGAAGGACGATGGGGACGTCCGTGAGAAGCGGCGCCACGGCGACGATCATGCCTTCCTTCGGGCCGTGGCGGAGGGTCTGGGCGATCACGAGCGTCAGAAGCGGCCCGGGTGCGAGGCCGGAGGAAAGCCCCAGGACCGCCCCGGCCAGGATGGCTGAAAGCAAGAGGGATCCCCTCCTTCCGGGTTCATGGACGCCTTGCGATCCCGTTGTCGTTCCGGCGGGTCCGGCGTCGTCCTACCGTTGCACGAAATTTCCCGGCAATCAAGGGAAAAGGCGGGAAGGACACCGGCCCCGAAGGACCGGAAACGCGGGCCCGCATCGCGGGAGAAGAAGCTTGATCGCCGAAATGCGATCGGCTACACTGGAACACAGGCGATCCGAAGGAGCGGTCATGAAGTGGATGCGTCATCTCAACCGGATGTTCGTTGACCCCGCCACGGCGGAGGCCTTCCGGGACCGTCCGGAAGGGCTGGAGGGATTCCGGGGCGCCGGGATCGTCCTCGCCGGTCATTTCCGGAACGCGGCCCTGTACAACCCCCTGGGCCTTGCCGCGGGAATCGTGTTCGCATGGACCCTCTTTCATCCCTGGTGGTACGCCTACGTCTACAACAACGAGTATTCCATCCGGGCCTTCCCCTTCATCCTCAGCCACGACCTCCCGTCGGAGGGGCTCCCCTATGTCATCGAGACGCCGCACGTCGCCGTGGTGTTCCTCATCCTTCTCCTGGCGGGCTATCTCTTTCTCGCCCTGTGGGGAAGCACCATGGAGGGGAAAAAGGGAAAGCTGTTTCTCCTCTTCACGGGGATCTTCATGCTCCTGTACGCCGCGGGATTTTACGGGGCCATCCTTTTCGCCACGCACCGGGTCCACGTCCCCGCGACGGGGTACGGGTCCGTCAACCACACCGTCACCGTCGACATCTACATGTTCTTCACGAGGGCATACCTCATCGCCATCGGCGCGGGGATCGTCAGCACCCTTTCACCGATTCTTCACGGAATCCTCGTCATCCCCCCGTCCGGAAGGAAGAGCGCCTCGTGAATTTCTCCTACGGCCGCCTGTTCGAACGAAACCTGGGGATCTTCTCTTTCCGGGAGCAGGAACGGATCCGGAGGAGCCGGGTTCTCATCGTGGGCTGCGGGGGCATCGGGGGCACCGTGGCGGTCATGCTGGCCCGGGCGGGGGTGGAAGGATTCATCCTCGTGGATTTCGACGTCTATTCCCTCACCAACATGAACCGCCAGGCCGGGTGTTTCGACCATACCCTGGGCCTGTCCAAGGCGAAGGTCATCGGGGACATGATCCTCCGGATCAACCCGGAAGCCCGGGTCGATGTCCACGACCGTCTTCTGAGCCACGAGGAAATCGCCCGCCTCATGGAAAACGCCGATCTCGTCTTTCCGGCCGCCGACGATTTCGCCTTCAGCCTCTTCGTATTCCGGGACGCCCGGCGGCTCCGGAAGCCCGCCCTGCTGGTCGTCCCGTCGGGCACCTGGGCCCACGCGGGCCTCATCCTGCCGGGCGGCCCCCCGCCGGAAGCCATCGAGGGGGTGCCCGTTCTTTCCTCCTGCGAGGAGCTCCGGGACACCCTGGAAATCCGAAAATTCAAGCTGGGCACCTATTTTTACACCATTCTCGGGAACTGGAGGATCGGCTACTACCGGGCATTCGTGGAGGGGGAGGCGCGGCCCGCCCAGATCTGCCCGACCGTGTGGGCCTCCTCCGCCCTGGGGGCCCTGGAGGTGCTGAAGCACCTGAGCGGCAGGTGGCCGCCCGTCGCATCCCCCCGCTACTGGGAGATCACCCGGGACCGGATCGCCGTCCGAAAGGTGAACGGCCTTTCCCTGCAGACGCTTCTCGTCTGGCAGCGCCGCGTCATGTGGGGTCTCTTTCACACGCCCCTGGCGCCGCTCCAGGAAAAGCTCCAGTCGATCTGGTGGAATGCGTACTGCCGGTGGGGGTCGTTCCGGGAAAGGAAAAGGGAAACGGCGGGACCGGTCGCGGAAGGGAACAGGGAATACGGCGATCTTTTCTGCCGGAACCTGGGGATCCTCACGCCAAAGGAGCAGGAGAAGATCCGGAAGACCCGCGTCCTCATCGCCGGCGACTCGGGAACGGGGGAAACCCTGGCGGTGCTTCTCGCCCGCTGCGGCTTCGAAAGGTTTCTCCTCACCGGGGACGGGACCTATGAGGAAGGGGACATGAACCGCCAGATCGGCTGTTTCACCGGCACGGTGGGACGGAGAAAACTGGAGGTGGTGGAGGAAACGCTCCGTTCCATCAACCCCGCCGTCCGGGTGGAAACCCGGCGGGGCAACCCGGCCCCGGAGGAGATGGACGGGCTCGTTTCATCGGCGGACCTCGTCGTTCCCGCCGTGGACGATCTGCCTTACAGCGTTCTGCTCTTCCGGTCCGCCAGGCGGTGCGGCAAAACGGCCCTCCTGTGCATGCCCTCGGGAACCATGGGCTGGGTTTCCACGTTCCCGCCCCGGGGGCCGTCGCTGGAAAAGATGCTGGGGATTCCGGACACGGACCTGGGCGTCCTTCGGAACGTGATGAAAACGGCGGAGTACCGGTGCGCCCAATACCACTACATCACGGAAGGGGACTGGCGGGTGGACTGGTTTTCCGATTATTTCCGGGGGAAGCGGCCGCTGCCCCTCCTGTGCCCGGTCGAATGGCTCCTCGTCAGCCTCGGGGCCCTGGAAGCCATGAAATACGCTTCGGGCCGCTGGGAGCCCCTTTCGGCCCCCAGGTGCTGGCGCATGAAAAACGGCCTGATTTCCGTTTCCCGGTTCAGCCGTTTCATTTCCTGGCACCGGAGGCTGGGATTCGTCCTTTTCGGCTCCGAAAGGGGAATCCGGAGCCACAAACTGACCCATCTCTTCTGGAAGCATCTCTTCCGCTTCCTGAAGAGCCGGCAGAAACAGCCGGAAAAAAAGGAGGGGCTCGTCAGCCCATCTTCCAGGTAGTTCCGGAAGGCCCGTCCTTCAGGACGATGCGCTTCGCAGCCAGGGCGTCCCGGATCTCGTCGGCCCGTTTCCAGTTCTTCTCTTCCCGGGCGCGCCGCCGCTCCTCGATGAGCGCTTCGATCTCCCCGGCGGAAAGGCCCATTTTCTCGGCTTCCCGGCTGCGGTCCGAGGCGAAGTAGTCGTCGGGGTCCTCCAGAAAGAGCCCCAGGACCTTCCCCAGCTCCCGGATCTTCTTCCTCGCTTCGGAAAGGACGAAACGGGAGGCGTCCGTGAGCCGGAAATCCTTGTCGGCCATGGTGCCGTTGAGGAGGCGGACCAGTTCGAACAGGTACCCCATGGCCCTGGCGGTGTTGAAGTCGTCGTCCATGGCCTCGATGAACCGGCCCGGCAGATCGTTCACCTTCTCCAGGACCTCCCTGTCCGCGCCCGACAGGCTCTCCGGGTCGACGGCCTTCGCCTCCCCCTCGCCCGCGAGATCGCGGATCTTTCTCAGGGTTTCGTAAAACCGCTCCATTCCCGCCCGGGCCTCCCGGAGGGACTCCTCGGAAAAATCGATGGGGCTTCGGTAGTGGCTCTGCAGGATGAAGAAACGGAGCACTTCGGGATGGTACCGGGTCAGGGCGTCCCGGAGATTGAAGAAGTTCCCCAGGGACTTGGACATTTTTTCCTTGTTCACCCGGATGAACCCGTTGTGAATCCAGTAATGGGCGAAGGGTTTTCCCGAAGCGCCCTCCGACTGGGCGATCTCGTTCTCGTGATGGGGAAAGATCAGGTCCTCCCCCCCGCCGTGGATGTCGAAGGTGTCACCCAGGTAGCGCTGGCTCATGACGGAGCACTCGATGTGCCATCCCGGTCTTCCCCTGCCCCAGGGGCTGTCCCACCAGGGCTCTCCCGGCTTGCTCCCCTTCCAGAGGACGAAATCCATGGGGTTGTGCTTCTTTTCGTCCACGTCGACACGGGCCCCGGCCATCATCTCATCGATGTTCCTTCCGGAGAGTTTCCCGTATCCGGGAAAGCGGTCCACCGCGAAATAGACGTCCCCCTCCTCCCGGTAGGCCAGGCCTTTTTCCAGGAGGGTGCCGATCATCCGGATCATGCCCTGGATGTTCTCCGTCGCCCGTGGCGTCACGGAGGGGCGGGAGATGCCGAGCCGGTCCATGTCGTCGTTGTGCTCCCGGATGTAGCGTTCCGAGACCTCGCGGATGTCCGTCCCCTCCCGGTTGGCCTTCGCGATGATCTTGTCGTCCACATCGGTGAAATTCTTCACGTAGGTGACCTGAAATCCCCGGTATTTGAAATACCGGGTGATCACGTCGAACACCACTGCGGAGCGGGCATGGCCCACATGGCACACGTCGTAGGCCGTGACCCCGCAGACGTAGATCCCGACCTTCCCTTCCGCGAGGGGAACGAATTCCGTCTTCTGTTTCGTGAGGGTGTCGTAGAACCGGATCCCCATGGGTCCCTCCTCGATGCGTGATGGTTTTTCCCCGGCCCGGACGCCCCGTTACGGAAAGAGGGGGACGAGATCGAGCGCCGTCGTCTCCGGAAGGCCGAAAAGAAGGTTCATGTTCTGGATGGCCTGCCCGGCCGCCCCTTTGATCAGGTTGTCGATGACGGACACGACGATGACCCGTCCCGTTTTCCGTTCCGCAGTAAAGCCGATGTCGCAGAAGTTGGATCCCCGGATGGAGGAAATGTTGGGAAAGGTCCCGGGCTCGCAGATCCGGACGAAATACTCCCCGTCGTAGAACTCCCGGTAAAGTCCGTCGAGTTCCCCCTGGGACAGGGAGGACGCGAGGGTCGCGTAGATGGTGCTCAGGATGCCCCGGTTCACGGGGATCAGGTGGGGAACGAAGGAAATGCGGACATCCTCCCCCGCCAGGACGGAAAGTTCCTGCTCGATCTCCGGCGTGTGGCGATGGGCGGCGACCTTGTAGGCCTTGAATCCCTCGTTGACCTCGCAGAAGAGGGACCCGAGCTGGAGGTCCCTTCCCGCCCCGCTCGTCCCGGACTTGGAGTCGACGACGATGGAATCGAGGCGGACCTTCTTCGCCTTGAGAAGCGGCGCGAGGCCGAGAATGGCGCTCGTGGGATAGCAGCCCGGATTGGCCACCAGGCCCGCCTTGCGGATCTCCCCCCGGTAGATCTCGGGAAGACCGTACACCGACCGGGGAATCAGATGGGCGGCCCGGTGCTCCTGGTACCAGGTCTCGTAGACGTCCACGCGGCGCAGGCGGAAATCGGCGCTCAGGTCGATGACCTTGACGCCGGCGTCGAGGAACACGGGGGCGGACAGCATCGCCTCTCCGTGAGGCACCGAAAGGAACACGGCGTCGCACAGGGGGGCCACCTCTTCCGGGGAGGAGTCCACCAGCGTCCCGCCGGCGATTCTGCCGAAGGCGGGATAGACCTGGTCGATCCGCTGTCCCTTGTACTTCCGGGAGGTCAGGGCCGTCACCTCGACCTCGGGATGGCGGGCGAGAAGCCGGAGAAGTTCCTGACCGGCGTAGCCGCTCGCTCCGTAAATGCCGACTCTGATCATGGCCGTCCTTTCCGTCATAAAAAAAGGAGGCCCGGGCCTCCTTTTTTCCGTTCCGTCAGCGCTTCGAGTACTGGAATCGCTTTCTCGCTCCCGGCTGCCCGTATTTCTTCCGTTCCTTGATGCGGGCGTCCCTGGTGAGGAAGCCCGCTTTCTTGAGAACCGTTTTCAGGGCGACGTCGAATTCGACCAGGGCCTTGGCGATTCCGTGCTTCACCGCCCCGGCCTGGCCGGCGATGCCTCCGCCCTGCACGTTCACATGGAAATCGAAGGCGTCCTTTTTCCCCACGGTCTCGAGGGGCTGGCGGATCAGCCGCACCAGGCTGTCGCTCTGGAAATATTCCATGAGTCCCCTGTTGTTCACGAACCAGGAACCGTTTCCCGGTTTCATCCAGACGCGGGCGACCGCAGATTTTCTCTTCCCCGTTGCGTAGTACCTGGTTTCCGACATAGGCAACCCCGTTTCTTTCCTCCGTTTTTACAATTCCAGCTTATCGGGCTTCTGGGCCTCGTGGGGATGTGTGTTCCCCGAATAGACTTTCAGCTTTTTCAGCATCTTCCTTCCCAGGCTGTTCTTCGGAAGCATGCCCTTCACGGCGAGATGAAAGAGACGCTCCGGTTTTTCCTGGCGCAGCTTCCCGGCGGTCCGGGACCTGATGCCCCCGGGATATCCGGTATGATGGTAATAGATCTTGTCCGTCACCTTTTTGCCGGTGAGAAGGATCTTGTCCGCGTTGACGACGATGATGAAATCCCCCGTGTCCACGTGGGGCGTGTAAATCGCCTTGTGCTTTCCCCGAAGCCGCCTGGCGACTTCGCATGCCAGCCGCCCGAGCACCTTTCCGTCTGCATCGTAGAGAAACCAGGAACGACGTACCTCGGAAGCCTTCGCATTGTAAGTTTTCATGGGTGTCACCGATTTTCTTAAAAATTAAAGCGCCAAGCTATTCAATTTCAGCCCCTTTGTCAAGGAAAAAAAGCTTCCCGTCACCAGGATGATCCGCCTCCCGGCCATCCCTGGCCGAGTCCGAAGAGAACGAGGGAAACAAGGACCTGCCGGTCGTCGGGCTTCTCCGAGTAGCTCAGCTCGAGGGCCCAGCACTGGCGGCGGTAGCGGAGAGCGTAGGTGGCCTCCACCGTCTGTTTATCCTTCAGATTCTCCTTGAGGATGTACCCGAGATCGAGGGTCCTCGTGCACCGCGCCCGAAGGGTCACGTTGAGTTCCTCCACCGAATCCCGGGTGTAGAGATACTCGATGGTCGCCTTGTCTCCCCGTCCGTCCCGGAGCTGGAGGTAATAATCCGTCTTCTTCCAGAAGCCGTCGTTGGGTTCGTAGGCGGCGTCCGCCGAGAGGTAGACGAACTCGTTGGGCGTCAGGCTGGCCTTCACGCCCAGAAGGCCGAAGGGCTTTCGCTCCTCCCCGGGAGAGAGGTCCTTCCTCATTTCGGCGATGTCCAGGGTCTGGCTCAGCTTCAGGCGGAAAACGTCCCAGTAGCGGTTCTTCCCGCCGGCGTCCGTCATCCGGGCCGTGAGGACGTTGGTCAGGGAACAGATCACGGCGTTCGTCGCCTCGAGAGGTTCAACGTAGTCCGGACAGTCTTCCAGACCCGGGTCGGGGATGTACAGGTACTCGATCTCCGGCATGATCGTGTGCTTCACCTTGTCCACCGAACCCGCCCGGAAGGCGTACACCCGGGAGATCTCCGAGGTGGCGTCGACGCGGGCCGTCACCACGCCGCGGTCCCCCCGGGACCCTTCCTCGCCGTCCCGGTCCTGGCTCCCGTCCCAACGGAGATACTTGAGGCCCAGTTCCGGAGTGACCTGGAACCGGGAAAACCGCTCGAGGGGCAGGGACAGTTTCGGGTAGAGATCGGCAAGTTCGCCGTCCGATCCCTCCTGCCGGTAGTAATGGGTGAAGGAACCGTCCAGGGCCGCATGGAACGGCGTGCCCGGGATGGGCGCCGGAAAGCCGGTGAGGGAGATCTGCGGGTACTTCTGCAGGGTCTCCTCGTTCGTGTCCGTCAGGAAATTGTCCGTGTACTGCGCGAGCGCCGTGAGGTTGAACCGTTCCCAGTCCTTCACGAGCCGGGCCGAGGAGTCGAGGGAGGGGAGCGACTGGTCCGCAAAGAAGGAGACCCGCCGGAAACGTTCCGCCTGATCGTCGCTCCAGTGGCCGGCAAAATAATTCTCCGTGGAGAAGTCCTGGAAATACCACCGGTCGGAAACCTTCTTCAGGTCGACGACCCCGTAGAACCCGCCGGCGAACGTGCTGTTGTGATTCCAGTACCAGGACCACCGGTTCCGGGACGCGTCCCCCCCGTCCCCGGAAATCCTCCCGGGCGTCCCCGGTTCCCTGCCGTCCCTCAGGTAATCCCCGTAGAGCACCCCCGAGTGGTCCCCGTCCACGCAGTAGCGGAACTCGGCCCCCTCCTGAAAGCCCCGCTTGTCCATCCAGCGCTGGTAGAGGGTGGCGTCGGTCCGGTCGGAAACGGCGAGAAACAGGGGCACGGTGACGTCGAACCCGTTCTTGTCCCTCGAATAGGCGAGCCGCGGCAGGAGGAAGCCCGACTGCCTCGTCTTCTTCGCCGGGAAGAGGAAATAGGGGACATAGAACACGGGCGTGTCGAGAACCCGGAAGGTGCCGTGGCGGATCGTCCCGTAGCCGTCCACGGTCACCCGGACCTCCTCGCCCGCGATGCTCCAGTCCGGGGTCTCCCCGTCGCAGGTGGTGGCCTTGCCCTGGAGGAGCCGGTACGTGTCCTCGCCCACCTTGTGAATCTCCTTTCCCTGGAGGTAAAGGTGGTTTTCCGAAAAGAAGATCTTTCCGTCGTGGAGGACGCCGGTTTCGGTCAGGAAATTGAAGTTCGCCCGCGCCCCCTCGAGCCGGTCCGCGCCCTGCTCGATCCGCACGTCCCCTTCCGCCTTTGCGTCCCCCGTTTCCCGGTTGACCAGGACCTCCTGCGCCGTGAGCCTGGCACCCTCGTAGAGGATCAGCACATTGCCCGACGCCCGGCAGATTTCGCCGTTCTCCTCGTACTCGAGACGGTCCGCCTCGATGGTGACCGGTTTCTCCCCGCCCTTCGCGGGCGCCGGAAAGAGACAGAACACCGCGGCGGCCCACAGGACAAGGACCGGGAGGATCCGGCGGGCGGCGGTCCCGCCGCCGTCACCGGGCGGAAGAAATCTCATGGCCTCCCTCCTGAAACGCGGGATCGCCGCGGTAGATCGCGCCGAGAAGAAACAGGGAACCGGTCACGCAGACCAGATCCCCCGAACCGGCCTTTCCGACGGCCGCCCGGAGCGCCTCCACGGGGTCCGGGACAACCCGCGCGGGAACGGATTTCTCCCTGGCCAGGGGGAGAAGGGTCTCCGGATCGAGGGCCCGGTCCGATTCGGGACGGGAGAAGATCACCCAGTCGGCGACGGGAAGAATCCTCCCGAGCATGGCCCGGTAGTCCTTGTCCGCCAGGACACCGAATACGAATCCCAGCCGGCGGAACCGGAAACGGTCCTTCAGGGCCCGAAGCAGAACGGACACGGCCGCGGGGTTGTGGGCGCCGTCGGCGACGACCGCCGGGTCCCGGCGGAGGATCTCCATCCGCCCCGGGACGACGGCCTTTTTCAACCCCCGCCGGACCGCCGGCTCGTCCACCGGAAGGCCTTTTTCCGACAGGATCTCCACGGCGCACAGGGCAAGGGCGGCGTTTCGCGCCTGGTGCGCCCCCGCCATGGAGAGGGAAAGGTTCCGGAAATCGGCGCGAAGCCCCCGATAGGAAAAGTCCCCGGACCGGGAAGACCGGATGCGGAAATCCCTCCCCAGGAGGCAGAACCTGCTCCGGCGCTCCTCGCAGATCCGTCTCAGAACGGCCCGGACCGCCGGCTGTGAGGCCGCCGTGACGAGGGTCCCCCCGCGTTTGACGATCCCGCCCTTTTCCCGGGCGATGTCCTCGAGCCGCCTGCCCAGGTAGCGCTCGTGTTCCCGGGAGACGTTCGTCACGATGGCAACTTCCGGATGAAGCAGCACATTCGTTGCGTCCAGACGACCGCCGAGTCCGACCTCGATGACGGCGCAGTCGACTTTCCTCAGGTGGAAATAATGAAATGCCAGTGCCGTCAGGAACTCGAAATACGTCGTTTCCGCGGGGAGGTGGGGTTCCAGGACCCGCGCGGCATCATCGAATTCCTCCCGGGAAATCATCGCGCCGTTCACGACGATCCGTTCCCGCTCCGTCACGAGATGGGGGGACGTGTAAAGTCCGACAGACCTTCCGGTCTCCCGGACCATGGACGCAACGAAGGCGGCCGCCGACCCCTTCCCGTTCGTTCCCCCCACGTGAACGGTCCGGTAGCGCTCCTGAGGATCCCCGAGCCGGCGCAGAAGCGTGGTGACGGTGTCCAGTTGAAGCTGGACGCCCCTTTCCTTCAGCCTGGAAAGATCCACGGGGGAAGCCACGGGCCGCCGTCAGAACCGGAATGCGTCTCCATCCCGAAGGATGTGGATGGATTTTCCGGTGTCCATGGAGGCGATCTGCCGTTTCAGCGGATCGCAGAACTGGGGTTTCAGATGGTACAGGTAGATCTCGGGCTTGAGAGGCCCGAGCTTTCTCAATTCCCGTTTCACCATGGCGGGCGTCAGGTGGCCCGCGAGCGCGGCCGTCTTCTCCATTTCGTCGGGAAAGGACGTCTCGATGAAGACCGCCTTCAGGTTTTTCGCCTTCCGGGCCGCCTCCCACATTTCGTCCGTCGGCCCCGTGTCCCCGGAAATCAGGACGGAACAGTCGTTTTCCTCGATCAGGTAGGCCATGGTCTCCACGGTATGGTTTACGGGAATGGCCCGGACGTACAGCCCGGAGACGGTGTATCCCCATCCCGGTTCCAGCGCCCGGAATCGGATCACCGGGTTTTCCATTGTTGGAATAACTGAAAAGTCAGGCCATATCACGTTGTTGAACAAGTTGGCATGAAGCAGGTCGATGATACCCTGCGGCGCCATCACGGTAAAGGGATCTCTTTCCCCGGTACACAGATTGTCCGCGAGAAACAGGATGTCCTTGACGTGGTCGAGGTGGGCATGGGTGATGAGAGCCCACTCCAGCTTCTTCTGATCTTCAATGGAAAGAACGGATGCGACGGTTCCCGCATCGACCAGGAACCTTCCGTTCAGAAGAAAACTCGTTGTATGACGCCCGGGCATCAGGGAGCCGTGACATCCCAATATTCGAATTTCCATGCCGTGATTCTCCGACCTGTTCCCTGCACCCGCCGCGCCTTGAAAGACGCCGGCGCAGAACGCCCCCTTGTCGACAAGACCTCAGGGCATCCCTTGCGACCCGGCCGGACGGCCCCCTTCCCCCCAGCGCCCCCTGATGCCGGATCTCCGTCCGGGACCGGTTCCGGCATCGGTAAAAGACCGACATCTCTGCAAAAAACCCTTTTCCGCACTCCCGGTTCCGGGGACAATCCCTCCATACGCACCGGTTTTCGGGATTCGGACGCTTCGCCTCCGGCGGCTTTTTTTACATCCGCCGTCCGTAAAAAGCGTCGCCCGGACTTTTTGCGATCTCATCGGGACTTATTCCGGCAACACCTTGAATACTTCGTCACCCGGCCTGACCCGGTCGGCGACCTTGATCCCGATATAATCACCGGCAACCGCCTTCTCGACGGCGGCATTGTTGATTTCCATGGACTGGATGCTGTCCTCGAAATCCGTGGTGTGGCCGGTGAATTTGACGGTATCCCCCACCTTCAGTTCACCCTGGGTGATCTTGACGGCGGCGACACTGGGCTTCGCGAAAAACTTCACGACCTCACCGATCTTCTCCTCGCTCATTGTTACCTCCCGTTCTTGAGATGAACCCTTGTGAAGCACGCAAATTCTATTCTTCTTCTCCGCAAAAAATCAAGAATAAAAAAAGGCAAGGGGTCATGCTCCCTTGCCTTTTCGTCGCCGGTGTTCGATTTACTTTTGTCCCGATGCGGATTTCTTCTTTTTCTGCTCTTTCGAGTCCTCCACGGGAATCAATTGAATCATGGAAACCGGCGAATTGTCCCCTTCCCGGTACCCGAGCTTGACGATCCGGGTATATCCGCCCTGGCGGTTTTCATACCGTTTCGCCAGATCGTCGAAGAGCTTTTTCGTGGTGGTCTTGTCCCTGACGACCGTCAGCGCCCTTCGGACGGAGTGGAGGGTTCCCCTTTTTCCGAGCGTGATCATCTTTTCCGCGACCCGGCGAAGTTCCTTGGCCTTGGCGTCGGTCGTAACGATCTTTTCATGCTTCAGGAGGGACGTGACCATGTTCCGAAGCATGGCTTTCCTGTGGCTCGACGTCCTCCCGAGTTTCTTCACGGCCTTTTGATGACGCATGGGTGATATCCTTTCCTCACAACTTCCCTGAGTGTAGTGTAACTTTCAATTATTCGACGTCTTCTTCGTCGGAAATCGGCACTTCGATCCGTTCCGGTTTCGGCGGTGCCTGATTCAGGGAGAAACTCACCTTCATACCCAGGCCCAACCCCATTTCCTGAAGGATATCCTTGATTTCGTTGAGGGATTTACGCCCGAAGTTCTTGGTTTTCAGCATTTCCGCTTCCGTTTTCTGAACCAGTTCGCCGATGTAATAGATCCCGGCGTTTTTCAGGCAATTCGCCGACCGCACGGAAAGCTCGAGTTCGTCCACCGTTTTGTACAGGTTTTCGTTGATGTCGGCGGGAAGCGTTTTTTCCTCCCCCACAACCATCCCCTGCTCCTCGACGTCCTCGAAGTTGATGAAGATGTCGATCTGTTCCTTCAGAATCTTCGCGGCGAAGGCAACCGCGTCTTCCGGCCGGATGCTGCCGTCGGTCCACACCTCGAGGGTGAGTTTGTCGTAGTCCGTGATCTGCCCCACCCGGGCGTAGGACACGGTGTAGGCGACCTTCCGGATCGGCGAAAAAACGGCGTCGATGTTGATCGTCCCCTCCGGCTGTTCGGGGTCTCTCTCCCGCTTCGCCGCCACGTATCCCTTTCCCATCTGAATCTGCATTTCCGCTTTCAGGGTTCCGTTCCCCGAAAGGGTCGCGATGGGCTGATCGGGATTCAGCACTTCGGCCATGCCGCCGGTTTCGATCTGACCCGCCGTGACGACGCCCTCGTTGCTCGCGCTCAGGGTGACCATCCGGGGCTGGTCCTGGTACATCTTGAACCGCACGCCCTTCAGATTCAGAATGATGTCCGTCACGTCTTCCTTGACGCCGGGGATGGTCGTGAACTCGTGAAGCACGCCGTCGAAACGCACGGAGGTAATGGCCGCTCCCTGAATGGAAGAAAGCAGAACGCGGCGAAGTGCATTTCCGAGCGTAACGCCGAAGCCCTTTTCCAGGGGTTGCGCGATGAATTCCCCGTAAGAGGGTGTGTGTGTTTTCTCGTCAATTTCGATACGCTTCGGCCTGATGAGACTGCGCCAGTTCTTTTGCATTGGTTCCGTTCACCGTAGTTGGAAAAACTATTTCGAGTAAAGTTCGACGACCAGCTGCTCCTGGACGGGCATGGTCAACTCTTCCCGCGCTGGGAATCGCTTCACCGACCCGGAGAAGGATTCCCGGTTCATTTCGAGCCATTCCGGCACGCCCCTCCGTGCAACCGTCCCGATTGCTTCGACAATCCGGTTGAGGTTCCTGCTTTTTTCCTTCACCTGGATCTGATCCCCCACGTCGACCAGGTAGGAAGGAATGTTCACCTTCTTGCCGTTCACGAGAAAATGGTTGTGAAGGACGAGCTGGCGCGCCTCATTCCTGGAATTGGCGAACCCGAGCCGATACACCATGTTGTCCAGCCTTCTCTCGAGGAAAACGAGCAGATTCGTACCGGTGATTCCCTTCTGCTGGTCCGCCTTTTCGAAGTACCCGCGGAACTGCTTTTCGAGAATCCCGTACATCCTTTTGAGCTTCTGCTTTTCCCGCAGCTGGACGCTGTAGTCGGTCTGTTTCCTCCTCGACTGGCCGTGGGCACCCGGCCCGTATCCTCTCCTGTCGAAGGCGCACCGGTCGCTGTAGCAGCGGTCCCCTTTCAGGAACAGTTTCAAGCCTTCCGCACGACATAACCTGCAAACGGATCCCGTATGTCTAGCCAATGAACGCCTCCATTTCTCCGGTTTTTCTTTTCACGATCACACGCGCCTTCGCTTGGGAGGACGGCAACCGTTGTGCGGGATGGGTGTCACATCCCGGATGAGTGTGATGGTAAGTCCCGCCGCCTGCAGGGCCCGCAGTGCCGATTCCCTGCCCGATCCGGGTCCCTTCACGAATACCTGGACGGTTCTTACGCCGTGCTCTTTCGCTTTCTTTACCGCGTCTTCCGCGGCCAGCTGGGCCGCAAAGGGCGTGCCCTTCCGGGAGCCCTTGAACCCCTGCCCCCCGGAGGACGCCCAGGAAATCACGTTTCCGCTGACGTCGGTGATCGTCACGATGGTATTGTTGAACGTCGACTGAATATGGGCAACCCCTTCGGAGATATTCTTTCGCTCTTTCTTTTTCCCGCCTCTTCTCGGTCTCGCCATGGTTCCTCCACCCTGTCCTTATTTCCTTCTTCCGCCGATGGATCTTCTCGGGCCTTTTCTCGTTCTCGAATTCGTATGGGTTCTCTGACCCCTTACCGGCAGGCCCTTGCGGTGCCGGAGACCCCGATAGGTCCCGAGATCCATGAGTCTCTTGATGGCGAGAGAAATCTCCCTTCTCAGGTCCCCTTCCACCTTGTATTCCTTGTCGATGATATTCCTCAGGGCAGCCACCTGCTCGTCCTTGAGGTCATCGGTCTTCGTATCCAGGCTGATCCCCACTTTCCCCAGGATCTCCCGGGACTTGGATCTCCCGATCCCGTAGATGTAGGTAAGCGCCACTTCCATGCGCTTGCTTTTCGGCAGGTCTACTCCGGCTATTCTGGCCACCGCAAATCCTCCTCGAATTATCCTTGCCGCTGTTTGTGCTTGGGATTCTCACAGATGACCCGAAGCACGCCATGGCGCTTGATGATCTTGCACTTCTCGCATATTTTCTTGATGGATGAACGAACCTTCATTTCGATTCCTTCCTCGCTTTTCCTTTACTTCGCCCGGTAGATGATCCGTCCCCGGGTCAGATCATAGGGTGAAAGCTCCACGGTCACCGTGTCGCCGGGCAGAATCTTGATAAAATGCATGCGCATCTTTCCGGAGATATGGGCAAGTACCCTGTGGCCGTTTTCCAGTTCCACGCGAAACATGGCGTTGGGAAGGGGTTCGATTACTTTTCCTTCCACAACGATGGCTTCCTCTTTCGCCATTCGGACCCGTCCTCCCTTTTCTCCGGGCTCTGATGTTCCTGGCTATTCCGCCACGCTCAATATTTCCGGTCCGTCGTCGGAAATGGCGATGGTATGCTCGAAATGGGCGGAAAGCTTTCCGTCCTCCGTAATCACCGTCCAGCCGTCCCCGGTGACCCGGACGCCGTATCCGCCCTCGTTCACCATGGGCTCGATGGCCAGAACCATCCCTTTTTTCAGCACGATCCCCCGTCCCCGGGTTCCGTAATTCGGGATCTGCGGATCCTCGTGCAGGCTCTTGCCGATGCCGTGTCCGACGTAATCCCTGACCACGGAAAATCCGGCCGCCTCCACGTGCTCCTGGACGGCCGCCGAAATGTCACCCAGGCGGTTTCCCGCTCTCGCTTCCTCGATCCCCCTGTACAGGGACTCCCTCGTCACCCGGATGAGCCGCATCGCTTCCGGGGACACCTCCTTCACGGGAACCGTCAAAGCGGAATCTCCATAGTATCCATCAAAAAGGATACCAAAGTCAAGGCTTACGATGTCCCCCTCCCGCAGTTCCCGCGCCGAGGGAATTCCATGTACGACTTCCGAATTGATGGACGTACACAGGGAAGCGGGATATCCCCGGTACCCCTTGAATGCCGGTTTCGCGGAATTCTTCAGGGACATTTCCTCCGCCACGCGATCCAGATCGGCCGTCGTGACGCCCGGAGCGATCATCTCGCGCAGCTTCTCGAGGACCTGCGCCGCGATCCTGTTGCTCTTCCTGATCTTTTCGATCTCTTCTCGAGATTTGAGGATGATCATCCGCCCGGCACTTGGAGCATCATCGTCTTTTCAGCATCCGCCCCTTTTTGAGGAACCCCTCGTACTGCCTCGTCAGAAGATGGGTTTCAATCTGGCCCGCCGTATCGATGGCCACACCGACCACAATTAAAAGAGCCGTTCCACCGAAGAAAAAAGGAACGTTGAACTTGCTGATCAGAACGCTCGGCAGCACGCAGACCGCCGAGACATAGATCGCCCCGCTGAAGGTGAGCCTCGTCAGGATCCGGTCGATGTATTCCGCCGTTTTCTTGCCCGGCCGGATTCCCGGTACGTAGCCCCCGTATTTCTTCATGTTGTCCGCCACGTCCACGGGATTGAACTGCACGGCCGTATAGAAGTAGCAGAAGAAAATGATGAAGGCGATATAGAGAAGCTCGTAAAAAAGGCGTCCCGGCATCAGGTAGTCCGCCACCGATTTCATCATGGGATGGGGGACGAAATTGGCGATCGTCGCGGGAAACATGATGATGGAGGACGCGAAGATGGGCGGAATGACGCCGGCCGTGTTCACCTTCAGCGGCAGGTGCGTGCTCTGCCCGCCGTACATCTTCCTCCCCACCACCCTCTTTGCGTATTGCACCGGAATCCTGCGTTGCCCGCTTTCGACGTACACGATGAACGCGACGACGGCCACCATGAAGACGATGAGGAACACGGCGAAGAAAATGCTCATTTCACCGGTGGAAACCAGGCGGAACGTGTTGTACACCGCGCTCGGCCCCCGGCATACGATCCCCGCGAAGATGATGAGGGAGATGCCGTTTCCGATCCCCTTGTCCGTGATCTGCTCCCCGAGCCACATGATGAACGCCGTTCCCGCCGTGAGGGTCACCACGGTCATGAGCCGGAACGCCCATCCCGGATGGAGGACGATGGACACGCCCGTGGGGCCCGCCATGTTCTCCAGGCCCACCGAGATGCCGAACCCCTGGATCAGGCTCAGGACGACGGTGCCGTACCGGGTGTACTGGATGATTTTCCTTCTTCCCGCATCCCCTTCCTTGGAAAGCCTCTCGAGGTGGGGAATCACCACGGTCAGCAGCTGAAGGATGATGGACGCGCTGATGTAGGGCATGATGCCCAGGGCGAACACGGAGAGGTTGCTCAGCGCACCCCCGGCGAACATGTCAAAGAGCCCCAGCAGGGACCCCTTGGCCTGGTCGAAAAACGCCGCAAGCGCGGCCGTATCGATTCCCGGTGTCGGAACATGGGCGCCGATCCGGTAAATGGTCAGGAAAAGGAGCGTGTACAGGATCCGCTTCTGGAGTTCAGGAACCTTGGAAATATTGCGAAATCCGCCGATCACGTCAGATCACCTCAACGGTGCCGCCAGATGCCTCGATCTTTTCCTTCGCCGCCCGGCTGACCCGGTGAACCCGTACGGTCAGCGCATAGCCGATTTCTCCTCTTCCGAGAAGCTTGACCCCGTCCGCAAGGCCCTTCACGATCCGGTTCTCGAGGAGCGCCTTCAGGTCCACCACCGTGCCTTCGGGAAACACCTTGAGGCTGTCGATATTGACCGGAACGTACTCCTTCCGGAACGGATTCCGGAAGCCTCTCTTGGGAAGTCTCCGGGAAAGGGGCATCTGACCCCCTTCGAATCCCGGTTTCACCGCGCGCCCCGAGCGGGCGTTCTGTCCCTTGTGGCCCTTGGTGGCCGTGCCACCGTGGCCGGAACCGTCCCCGCGGCCGATCCGTTTCTTTTTCTTTCTCGAGCCTTCCGGCGCCTGCAGGCTGCTCAACTTCATGATTCCTGTACCTCGCTCTCCGTGACGGAAACCAGATGGATCACCTTGTCGATCATCCCCCGGACTTCCCTGGAGTCTTCCAGATAAACGGACTTGTGCATCCGTGTCAGTCCCAGCCCGTCCAGAACCTTCCGCTGCTTTTCCGGCCTTCCGATTCTGCTTCGCACCTGCGTGATTTTCAGTTTCTTAGCCACGTCCATCCCCTTCGTCCGAGCGTCTTACGCTTCCGCCGTTTCTTTTCCCCGCAAGGACTTCACCTCATCGGACGCCTTCAACTGCTTCAGGCCCTCGATCGTCGCCTTGACAAGGTTGTGGGGGTTGTGGGAACCGAGGCACTTGGTAAGAACGTTATGAACTCCCGTCACTTCCAGTACGGCGCGGACGGCACCGCCGGCGATGAGGCCCGTTCCTTCCGATGCGGGTTTCAGGAGCACTTTCCCGGCCCCGAAATGCCCGATCACTTCGTGGGGGATTGTGCGCTCCAGGACGGACACCCGGACCATGTTCTTCTTCGCCTTTTCCATCCCCTTCCGGATGGCCTCCGGAACTTCGTGGGCCTTGCCCAATCCCGTTCCGACCGAGCCGTTTCCGTCCCCTACGACGACGATTGCGCTGAAACGGAAACGCCTCCCGCCCTTGACGACCTTGGCCGTTCTCTTAATGGCAATGACCTTGTCCAAGAATTCTCGTTCTTCCATATCCCCTGTCCGCATCCGATCCTGATGGACTCCGTTTAGAACTGCAGTCCTTCTTCCCGGGCTCCCTCCGCCAGCGCCTTGACGCGGCCGTGGTAGAGAAAGCTGCCCCGATCAAAAACAACGGCCTGCACATTGTGGGAAAGAAGTTTTTTTGCAATGAGTTTCCCGACTTCCTTGGCAGCTTCCGCTTTCTTCATACCAGCCAGGCTTCCCTGAAGTTCCTTGCTCTGTGTCGACGCCGCCGCGATCGTTTCGCCTTTTTCATCGACGATGGCCTGGACGTAAATGTGCTTCGCGCTCCGGAACACGGAAAGACGGGGTCTTTCCTCGGTGCCGGAAATCCTGCCCCGCACCCGCTTTGCCCGCTTCTCTCTGACCTTATGCAATCGTTTCAGTGACACAGGTCCCTACCCCTTCACGTAAATCGTCTACTTGCCGGCAGACTTCCCGACCTTCTTCCTCACCCTCTCGCCGGTATAGCGGATCCCCTTGCCTTTGTAAGGTTCCGGCTTCTTCATTCTTCTGATATCCGCGGCGACCCGGCCGACGAATTCCTTGTCGATGCCGGAAACGATCATGTTCGTCTGCTTTTCCACGCGGACCGTCACCCCGTCGGGTACCTCGTACTCCATGGGGGCGGAATATCCCAGAAACATCTTCAGCGTCTTCTTGTCCACTTCCGCCCGGTAGCCCACGCCGACGACGTCGAGGGACTTCTCGAACCCCTGCTGCACGCCGGTCACCATGTTGGAGATGAGCGTCCTCGTCAGGCCGTGGAGGGACCGATCCCTGCGGTCGTCCGTTTTTCTCCGTACGGAAATCTCTTCCTTGGCCACATCGATCTCGATGTCGCCGGGGATCGTCCGGTTCAGCATACCCTTGGGACCCTTGACCGTAATCTCCCGCCCTTCCAGCCTGACATCGACCCCCTTGGGGATCGGAATGGGTTTCTTGCCGATTCGTGACATGAAAAATTCTCCCGTTGCCTTCCTTACCTGTCTGAGCGCCGCCGTCCTACCAGACGTTGCAGAGAACCTCGCCTCCCACGTTGTTCGAACGGGCTTCCTCGTCCGTCATGACGCCTCTCGACGTGGAAAGAATCGCCGTCCCGAAACCGTTCAATACCTTGGGAATCCGTCCGGTCTTCACGTAAATCCTTCTCCCGGGCTTGCTGACCCGCTGAATATCCGTGAGGACCCGTCCCCTGCCGTCGGTGTAGCGGAGATAGATCCTGAGGTGGGCAATCTTCTTGTCGCCGCTTCTTTTGACTTCAAATCCGTTGATGTATTTCATCTTCTTGAGATTCTTCGCAATCTCGAGATTGATTCTGGAGAAGTTCACTTCCACGCTTTTAAACTTGCGATGATTGGCATTGCGAATTCTCGTGAGCATGTCCGCGATCGGATCCGTCATTCCCATGGCGATTCTCCTTTACCAGCTCGCTTTGATGACGCCCGGAATTTCTCCCTGAAGGGCGAGCTTCCGCAGGCAGAGTCTGCACATGTCGAACTTGCGATAATATGCCCTCGGTCTGCCGCAAAGGGGGCAGCGGTTATACTCCCTGACAGAAAACTTCTGCGGCCTATTCGCTTTTGCCATCATTGATTTCTTTGCCACGCCTCTTCCTCCGGCACTCAGCAGTTTCTAATTCCGAAACGGGACGCCGAGCAGACGCAGAAGCTCCCTCGCCTCGTCGTCGGTCTTCGCCGTCGTCACAATCGTTATGTTCATTCCCCTCACTTTGTCGATCTTGTCGTAGTCGATCTCCGGGAAGATGAACTGCTCCTTGATCCCCATGGAAAAATTTCCCCTGCCGTCGAACGATTTCGGGGAGATTCCCCGGAAGTCGCGAATCCTGGGAATGGCGACATTCACGAAGCGGTCCATGAATTCGTACATCCGGTCTTTCCGGAGGCTGACGACGCACCCGATGGACATCCCCTTGCGAAGCTTGAAGGTGGCGATCGATTTTTTCGCCTTCGTGATCACGGGCTTCTGTCCCACGATCATGGCGAGGTCCTGTGCCGCCGTCTCCAGCGCCTTTACGTTCTGGATCGCCTCCCCCAGCCCGATGTTGACGGTGATTTTCTCGATCCGGGGAATTTCCATGATGTTCCGGTATCCGAACTTCTCCCGCAGGGCGGGAATGATCTCTTTTTTATAAAGTTCTTTCAGTCTTGCCATGGCGCCATCCCCGGTTTACGCGTCCATCGTCTCGTTGCATTTCTTGCAGTATCGCACCTTCCCGCCGTCTTCCAGCGTCTTGAAACCCGTGCGCACGCCGGTATTGCACTTGGTGCACAGGACCAGGACGTTGGAGACGTGGATCGAACCTTCCTTCTCCACCACGCCGCCCTTTCCCTTGCTGTCGGGTTTCTGGTGCTTCTTGATCAGGTTCAGCTTCTCCACGACGACGCGGTTTTTCTTTTTGAGAATGTTCAGCACCTTTCCGGTCTTGCCCTTTTCCTTGCCGGTGATGACCTGAACCATGTCACCCTTCTTGATTCCCATGGCCTACCTCTTCATTTCCTCAAATGACTTCCGGTGCGAGGGACACGATCTTCATGAACTGCCTTGCCCGAAGTTCGCGGGCCACGGGCCCGAAGATTCTCGTTCCGATGGGCTCCATCTGTTCGGTGATGAGGACCGCGGCGTTCTCGTCGAATTTCAGATAGGATCCGTCTTCCCGTCCGACTTCCTTTTTCGTTCTCACGACGACGGCCTTGAGGACATCCCCTTTTTTCACTTTCCCGTGCGGGATGGCCTCCTTGACGGAGACGACGATCACGTCCCCCACCGTGGCGTACCGCCTCCTCGTTCCCCCGAGGACACGGATACAGAACACCCGCTTCGCGCCGGAGTTGTCCGCTACATTGAGCATGGTCTGCATCTGAATCATAACTCTGTCACCCCGTACAGGACATCAGACGATTGCCCTGATCCTCGTATTACTTCGCCTTCTCAAGGATTTCCCGAACCCGCCATCGTTTTTCCCGGCTCAGCGGTCTCGATTCGATGATGAGTACGCGATCGCCCACATGACAGGCATTCCCTTCGTCGTGGGCCTTGTATTTCTTCTGGAGTCTCACGTACTTCTTGAACACCCGGTGTTTCACCAGCCTCTCCGTCCGGACGACCACCGTCTTGTCCATCTTGTCGCTGACGACGACTCCTTGAATGGTTCTCTTCGTTCCCCTTCGCTCCATATGAACCTACTCCTTTTCCTCCCTCTGACGGAGAACCGTCCTGACACGGGCAATGTCCCTCCGAATCCGGCCCAGGGCGGCAGGAGATTCGATTTTTGAAACCCCATGTCTCAAGCGGAGCTTGAAAAGCTCTTCCCGCAGGGCTCTTTCCTTGACGTTCAGCTCGTCCGTGCTCAAATCCCGAATCTCTTTAATCTTCATCGAATATCTCCCTGCTCAGGAATTTGGTCGCCACGGGGAGTTTGTGCGCCGCCAGACGAAAGGCTTCCCGCGCCACATCCTTGGGAACCCCCTCGATCTCGTACAGAACCCTTCCGGGTTTGACCACGGCAACCCATTCCTCCGGACTGCCCTTCCCTTTTCCCATACGGGTCTCAGCGGGTTTTTTCGTGATGGACTTGTGGGGGAAAATCCGAATCCAGATTTTTCCGCCCCTGCGGACGTGCCTCGTCATCGCGATACGGGCGGCCTCGATCTGCCGGGAAGTCAGATATCCGCATGACGTTGCCTGAAGGCCGTAGGCTCCGAAATCGACCTTCGAGCCCCCTTTGCACTTACCGGCCATCCGGCCTTTCTGGACTTTTCTGTATTTTACCCTCTTAGGAGCCAGCATGATTTTTCAATCCTTGTCAATTTACTGGACGTTCTTCTGTTTCTCGGGAAGCACTTCACCCTGGAAGATGAGCACCTTCACCCCGATGATCCCGTAGGTGGTTTTCGCCTCCGAGAACCCGTAATCGATATCCGCACGGAGGGTGTGGAGAGGCACGCGCCCCTCGCGGTACCACTCCCGTCTCGCCATTTCAGCGCCGCCGAGCCTTCCGGAACAGATGACCCGGATCCCCTGGGCCCCGAACCGCAGGGCGGAGGTCACCGCCCGTTTCATGGCCCTTCGGAACGCCACCCGCCGGACCAGCTGGAGGGCGACATTCTCGGCTACCAACTGGGCGTCAACTTCCGGTTTCCGGACTTCGAGGATGTTGATGATCACCTCTCCGGTCATCATTGCCTCGAGTTCGCTTTTCAGCTTCTCGATCTCGGCCCCCTTGCGGCCGATGATGATGCCCGGTCGCGCCGCGTGGATTCCGATCTTTGCCTTGTCCGCGGCCCGCTCGATCTCTATTTTCGAAATTCCGGCATGAAAGAATTTGTTTTTCAGGAACTTCTTGATCTTCAGGTCTTCATGAAGAAGATTGCTGTAGCTCCTCTCCGAAAACCATCGGGAGTCCCAGGTCTTGATGACGCCAAGTCGAAAACCGACGGGATTGACCTTCTGCCCCAAGTTTCACCTCCTCCGCAACTTACTGCTCATCCAGGATGACCGTGATGTGGCTCATCCTTTTCTTGATCGGCGCGACCCGTCCCTGAGCCCTGGCGCGCCAGCGCTTCAGCGAGGGACCCTGATCCACGAAAATCGTTTTCACGAAGAGTATGTTCTCATCGATGCCGGGGTTCTGGGTTGCGTTCGCCACAGCCGATTTCAGGACCTTTCCGATAATCCCGGCCGCTTTCTTCCTGGTAAAGGTCAGGATGCTCTTCGCTTCCTCCACCTTCTTCCCCCGAACGAGATCGGCGACGAGCCGCGCCTTCTGGGGAGAAATTCGAATGTATTTCGCCTGTGCCTTCGCTTCCATAGTCCCTGCCTGTATTACTTTCGTCCCTTGATTTTTGACTTTCGATCGGCGGCGTGTCCGTAAAACGTCCGGGTCGGCGCGAATTCACCAAGCTTGTGCCCCACCATGTTCTCCGTGACAAAAACGGGGATGAACTTTTTCCCGTTGTGAACGGCAAACGTATGGCCGATGAACTCGGGAAGGACGGTGGACCTCCGGGACCAGGTACGCATCACGTTCCGGCTTCCCGATTCCTCGCTCCTCTTTACCTTGATGAGCAGACTCTCATCGACGAACGGACCTTTCTTGATCGATCGTGCCACGGCTCAACCTCTTCTCTTCACGATGTACTTGTCGCTGTTCCTGTTCTTTCTCGTCTTGTATCCCTTGGTCGGGACCCCCCAGGGAGTACAGGGATGCCGTCCCCCGGAAGACCGTCCCTCGCCTCCACCCATGGGGTGGTCGATGGGGTTCATGACAACCCCGCGCACGATGGGCCGCCGCCCCTTCCAGCGGGTGCGGCCCGCCTTGCCGACACTGACGTTCTCGTGTTCGATGTTCCCGACCTGCCCCAGCGTCGCTTTGCATTCCACAAGGATTTTCCGCACTTCACCCGAAGGGAGGCGGACCTGGGCGTAGCTTCCTTCCTTTGCCATGAGCTGCCCGTACGACCCGGCGCTCCGGATGATCTGGCCGCCCTTTCCGATGCGGAGTTCCACGTTGTGGACCAGGGAACCCAGGGGGATGTTCTTCAGGGGAAGCGTGTTGCCGGGACGGATTTCCGCCTTTTCCCCGCTCATGACCGTGTGACCCACCTCGAGTCCCACCGGGGCGAGGATGTAGCGCTTCTCCCCGTCGGCGTAATGAAGGAGGGCGATCCTCGCGGACCGGTTCGGGTCGTACTCGATGGTCGCCACCTTCGCCGGAATATCCACCTTCTCCCGCCGGAAATCGATGACCCGGTACTTCCTCTTGTGACCGCCGCCGATGTGCCAGGACGTGATCCTGCCGTTATTGTTCCTCCCCCCCGTCCGGTTCAGGGACCGCACCAGACTCTTCTCCGGCGTCGTGGAAGTGATTTCCTCGAAAGTCATCCCCGTCTGGGCCCGTCTTCCGGGGGATGTAGGCTTATAGGTCTTGATGGCCATGATCTGCTTCCTTTTCCAAATATGACTTAGACTTCGCCAAATACGTCGATCCTGCTGCCGGGGGCCAGCTTCACCATCGCCTTTTTCCAGTCTTTCCGTTTCCCCATGTGCCGGCCGACCCGCTTCTTCTTGCCCAGAACGTTCAAGGTCCGCACGGAGGCGACCTTCACCTTGAACAGCTTTTCCACGGCGTTCTGGATCTCGATCTTCGTCGCGGCGGAGTCGACCTCGAAGAGGTACTGGTTCGCCTTCTCCCGGGAGATCGTCGATTTTTCCGTGACCAGGGGCCTTCGAATGATCGAATAGAGTTCCATTCTACATCAATGCCCTTTCTATCATTTTTACGGAGGGTTCCAGAAGGACGAGGTTGCGGTACTTCATGAGGTCGAACACGTTGATTCCCTCGGAACGCATCATCTTGACGTCGCGGATGTTCCTGGAGGATTTCTCCAGGACGTCGTTCGCCTGGTCCAGGACGATGAGGACGTTTTTCAGGTCCAGCCGGTTCAGGATCTCCTGGAACCGTTTCGTCCGGATCCCTTCCATGGGGAGATCCCGGATGACGAGAAGCTCGTCGTTCTTCAGCTTCATGCTCAAGGCGGACCGAAGGGCCGCCCTGCGCACCTTCCTGGGCACCCGGTAGGAATAATCCCTCGGATGGGGACCGAAAACGGTTCCACCCTTGCGCCAGATGGGGGAGCGGCTGGTTCCCGAGCGGGCCCTTCCCGATCCCTTCTGCCGCCACGGCTTCTTGCCGCCGCCTCTGATTTCGCTCCGGGTTTTCGTCGAAGCCGTCCCCTGCCTCCGGTTGGCGAGCTGCATCTTCACCACTTCGTAAATGACGCTGTCATTCACGGGGGCGGCGAACACCTCGTCGCTGACCTCGATCTCCGAAACCTTGTTCCTGTCGATATCGTATACGTTTATGAGCGCCATGGTCCTTTACCGCGTTCCTGTCTGTTCTATCTCTTGACCGCTTCCCTTACGAGAACGATCCCGTTCCGGTGCCCGGGAACGGCCCCATGGACGATCAGCAGATTGCGCTCCGGCTGAACCCCGAGAACCATCAGATTCTTGACGGTCATTCGCGCATCCCCCATGTGACCGGGCAACCGCTTTCCCTTGAATACGTGCGAGGGCCATGCGCTCGCCCCGATGGATCCCGGGGCCCGGTGAAACATGGAACCGTGGGAGGCCCTGCCCCCCCGGAAGCCGTGGCGTTTCACAGCGCCCGCGAACCCGCGGCCTTTCGTGGTGCCGACGATGTCCACATATTCGCCGATTTCAAAGAGATCGCTTCGCAGCTCCTGGCCCACTTCGAAACGATCGGGCTCCTCCACCCGGATTTCCCGGAGGACTTTGAAGTACCCCTGCCCGGCCTTCTTCATGTGCCCCCTGCGCGGCTTCGTCACCCTTTTTTCCATGGCGGGATCGAATCCCATCTGGACGGCGTCGTAGCCGTCCTTGTCCTTCGTTTTCTTCTGAATCACGAAGCAGGGACCCGCCTCGATCACGGTCACGGGGATTCTCGACCCGTCATCCCAGAAAAGCTGGGTCATTCCTAATTTTCTTCCGATCAAGCCCTTTTCCATTGTTCACGCAATCTCTTCAGGCGTCTGATAGAACCAAAAAAGAGGAGATGGATATTTTCGTGAAATGATCCATCTCCCCGTAAACGAGCCGCTTTACAACTTGATCTCTACATCCACCCCGGCGGAAAGATCCAGTTTCATGAGCGTATCGATCGTCGCCTGGGTCGGTTCGATAATGTCGACGATCCGCTTGTGGGTCCGGATCTCGAACTGCTCCCGCGACTTCTTGTCCACATGGGGGGACCGGTTCACGCAATAACGGTTGATCTTCGTCGGGAGCGGGATGGGGCCGGCGACCCGCGCTCCAGTGCGCCGAGCCGTCTCTACGATATCCTGGGCCGACCTGTCAAGGAGTTTGTGATCGTACGCTTTCAGCCGAATCCGAATCTTCTGGTTTTCCATGGCCATTTCTTTCCGCTGCCGCCCTATTCGATGATCTTGCTGACCACTCCCGCACCAACGGTCCTGCCGCCTTCACGGATGGCGAACCGGAGCTGCTCCTCCATGGCGATGGGGGTGATGAGAGCCACGTCAATTTCCAGGTTGTCGCCGGGCATGACCATCTCCACTCCCTCGGGAAGGGTCGCCACGCCGGTCACGTCCGTGGTCCGGAAATAGAACTGGGGACGGTATCCCGAGAAGAAGGGCGTGTGACGCCCGCCTTCTTCCTTCGTCAGGACGTAGACCTGGGCCTTGAACTTCGTATGGGGGGTGATGGACCCGGGTTTCGCCACGACCTGGCCCCGTTCCACTTCCTCCCGCTTGATCCCCCGGAGGAGGATGCCGATATCGTCTCCCGCACGCCCTTCGTCCAGGGTCTTGCGGAACATTTCCACGCCGGTGCATACCGTCTTGAAGGTGGGCCGGATGCCGACCACCTCGACTTCATCCCCTACCTTGATGATGCCGCGGTCCACTCTCCCCGTCACGACGGTGCCGCGCCCGGAGATGGTGAACACGTCCCCGATGGGCATCAGGAACGGCCTGTCCAGATCACGGGTCGGCTCGGGAATGTAATTGTCCACCGCTTCCATGAGTTCCCACACGCTCTTGGCGTCTTCCGAATTGGAGTCATCCGTCTCGAGGGCCTTCAGGGCCGAACCGCGGATGATGGGGATTTCGTCGCCGGGGAAGTTGTACTGGGTCAGGAGTTCCCTGAGTTCCAGCTCGACGAGGTCAAGGAGTTCGGGATCGTCCACCAGATCCACCTTGTTCATGTACACGACGATATAGGGGACCTGAACCTGGCGGGCCAGGAGGATGTGCTCCCGGGTCTGGGGCATGGGACCATCGGACGCGGCCACGACGAGAATCGTCCCATCCATGTGGGCTGCACCGGAAATCATGTTCTTGATATAGTCGGCATGGCCGGGGCAGTCGACATGGGCATAATGCCTCTTTGCGGTTTCATATTCCACGTGGGCGATATTGATGGTGACGCCCCTTTCCTTCTCCTCGGGGGCGTTGTCGATCTGATCGAAGGCTTTGTATTCGGCCAGACCCTTCTTCGCGAGATGCTTCGTAATGGCAGACGTAAGGGTCGTCTTCCCGTGATCGACGTGCCCGATGGTTCCGATATTCAGATGGGGCTTCGTCCTTTCAAATTTTTTCTTGGCCATGTCCTTTACCTCCTTGAAGTAAAAAGTGGTTCACAAAGGTTCTCTCTGTCCCCGTCGGTCTCAACACTCTATCGAAAGTCTGATGTTTTATCAACTACTTCTTTTCACGAGACCGGTTCGGAAATTACCGGGGCTCCCCCTTCCGGGACGTTAAAACCGGTAATGGGCGAACGCCTTGTTCGCCTCCGCCATTTTGTGCGTGTCTTCCTTCTTCTTGACGGCGGCGCCCCGGTTGTTGGCCGCATCGACAAACTCTCCCGCCAGCTTCTCCAGCATGGTTTTTTCAGAACGCCCCTTGGCGCTGTTGATCAGCCACCGGATGGCGAGAGAATTTCTCCTCCTTGCGGGCACTTCCGTGGGAACCTGGTAGGTCGCCCCCCCCACGCGCCGGGACTTGACCTCGATGATCGGCTTCACGTTGTCGAAGGCCTTCTCGAAGACCTCGACGGGATTCTCCTTCGTCTTCTGCTCAATGAGATCGAAAGCACCGTACATGATGCCTTCGGCGATGCTCTTTTTCCCCTTGCGCAAGAGGCTGTTGATGAACCGAGCCACCTGGACGCTGTTGTACTTGGGATCGGGCAGGATTTCCCGCTTGGTGACCTCTCTTCTTCTCGGCATGGGAAAACCTCAATTATCCTTTCTTTTTCGCTCCGTACTTCGACCTGCTCCGCTTCCGGTCCTGGACGCCGCTCGCATCGAGGGTCCCGCGGACGATATGATACCGGACGCCGGGAAGGTCCTTCACGCGCCCCCCGCGGATGAGAACCACCGAATGCTCCTGGAGATTGTGTCCCACACCGGGAATGTAGGCGGTCACTTCGTACCCGCTCGTAAGCCGCACCCTGGCCACCTTCCGGAGGGCCGAGTTCGGTTTCTTGGGCGTCGTCGTATAGACCCTGACGCACACGCCCCGGCGCTGGGGACAGCTTGCCAGGGCCGGCGTTTTCTTCTTCTGCTGTATCTTCTCCCGCCCGTTTCGAACGAGCTGATTAATCGTGGGCATTCTCCCTCTCCGCTTTTTTTCAATTACACATCGAAAAAACTCAAGCTAATTATCAATTCACGACATTCATGTCAAGCGTTTTCTCGTCACCGTCAACGGCATTTTCATCGATATCGAGGTCCGATTCGACCGGTTCCTCTCCCATCACCCGGATTCCGAGTTTCCGGTAGAGGGGAAGCCCCGTACCCGCCGGGACCAGCCTTCCCATGATGACGTTCTCCTTGAGTCCCCGGAGGTAATCGATCTTCCCGGAAAGGGCCGCCTCGGTGAGAACCCGCGTCGTCTCCTGGAAGGAGGCGGCGGAAATGAAGCTCTGGGTGCTCAGAGAGGCCTTGGTGATCCCGAGAAGGACCGGTTCCGCAATCGCGGGAACCCCGCTCGAGGACTTCGCCCGCTCGTTGGCGTCGTCGAAGCGGGCCCGGTCTACCTGCTCGTCCCTGAGGAGACCGGTGTCGCCCGGTTCGGACACCCGGACCTTCTTGAGCATCTGCCGGACGATGATCTCGATGTGCTTGTCGTTGATCTTCACGCCCTGGAGCCGGTACACTTCCTGCACCTCGTCCACGAGGTACCGGGCCAGTTCCTTCTCTCCCTTGATGGTCAGGATGTCGTGGGGATTCACGGCCCCGTCCATGAGGGGCTGGCCGGCGATGACCCGGTCTCCCTCCTGAACGGTCACGTGCTTGCCCTTGGGAATGAGGTATTCCTTCGGATCGCCCACTTCGGGGGTGATGACGATCCTCCGCTTCCCCTTCATGTCCTTTCCATAGGCGACGATCCCGTCGATTTCGGAAATGACCGCGTATTCCTTCGGCTTCCTCGCCTCGAAAAGCTCGGCCACCCGGGGGAGACCGCCGGTGATGTCCTTGGTTTTCGTCGTCTCCCTGGGGATCTTGGCGAGAATGTCTCCCGCCTTCACCGGGTCCCCCTCGGAAACGACGATGTTCGTCCCCACGGAAAGGAGATGCCGGGCGTCGGCGTTCGTGCCGGGCGCCTTCGCCGTCCTTCCCTCGGGGCTCTTGATGGAAATGCGGGGCCTCAGGTCGAGATCCCGATACTCCACGATCACTTTCCGGGAAAGACCGGTGACCTCGTCCACCTGCTCCTGCATGGTCTTGCCCTCGACAACGTCGCCGAACTTCACCGTCCCGTCCACTTCCGCGAGGATGGGGATCGAGAAGGGATCCCATTCGGCAAGGCGGTCGCCCCGCTTCACCGGCGCCCCCTCTTCCATTCGCACGTGGGCGCCGTAGGGAACGGGATATTTCCCGCGGTTCCGGCCCTCCTCATCGAGAACGTGAATCTCGCCGATGCGGCTCATGACGACGAAGTCCGTCCGTCCCCTCTTCGCACCGTGGAGGTTGACGAACTTCAGGATGCCGTCATGGCGCGACTCCAGGGTCGACTGCTCCTCGAACCGGGCCGTACCGCCGATGTGGAAGGTTCTCATGGTGAGCTGCGTTCCCGGTTCGCCGATGGACTGGGCGGCGATGATCCCGACGGCCTCCCCGATGTTCACCAGGTGGCCGTGGGCAAGATCCCGGCCGTAGCAGTGGGCGCAGACGCCGAAGCGGGACTTGCAGGTGAGCACGGACCGGATCGTCACTTTCTCCAGGCCGGCCCGGTCGATCTTCTCCGCCAGGGCCTCATCGACCTCCTGATTGGCGGGAACGAGGACTTCCCCCGTAAAGGGATCCCGGATGTCGTCGAGGGCCACCCGCCCGAGGACCCGTTCCCCCGCCGTCTCGATGATCTCGCCGCCCTCGATGAGGGCATAGACGTCGATGCCGTCGAGGGTGCCGCAATCCTCTTCCGTGACGACCACGTCCTGGGCGACGTCCACGAGCCGCCGGGTCAGGTATCCCGAGTTGGCCGTCTTCAGGGCCGTGTCGGCGAGACCCTTCCGGGCGCCGTGGGTGGAGATGAAGTACTCGAGAACGCTCAGGCCTTCCCGGAAGTTGGCCGTGATGGGCGTTTCGATGATCTCGCCGGAGGGTTTCGCCATGAGGCCGCGCATACCCGCCAGCTGCCGGATCTGGGCGGCGCTTCCCCGGGCGCCCGAATCGGCCATCATGAAGATCGGGTTGAAGCTTCCCGGCTTCCGCTTCCCGCCATCCGCATCCTGCTTGACTTCCGAGGCGATGTCCCGGAGCATTTCGTCGGCCACCCGTTCCGTCGCCTGGGCCCAGATGTCGATCACCTTGTTGTACCGCTCGCCGTCGGTGATGAGACCGTCCATGTACTGCCTCTGGATCTCCAGGACGTCCAGGTTCGCCTTGTTGACGATTTCCGCCTTGTTCCTGGGAATGGACATGTTGTTGATGGCGATGGAGATCCCCGACCGGGTCGCGTATTTGAACCCCAGGTCCTTCAGCCGGTCCGCGAGGATGACCGTCGTCTTGGCGCCGCAGGTCCGGTACGCGTAGTCGATGAGGTTCGCCAGTTCCTTCTTGTTGAACACCTTGTTGACGACGGGAAAGGTGATGTCCTTGGGGACGACCTCGTAAAGGAGGATCCTCCCCACCGTCGTTTCCACCAGGGCCCCGTTCATCCGGACCTTGATGTGGGCGTGGAGGTCCACCTCGTCCGCGTCATGGGCGCAGCGGACCTCGTCGACGCCGGAGAACACCATGCCCTCGCCCTTGACGCCGTCCATCCCCTTCGTGAGATAGTAAATTCCGAGGACGATATCCTGGTTCGGGACGATGATCGGCTTCCCGTGGGCGGGGGAAAGGATGTTGTTCGTCGACATCATGAGGACCCGCGCCTCGATCTGGGACTCCAGGGACAGGGGGACATGAACGGCCATCTGGTCCCCGTCGAAGTCGGCGTTGAACGCCGTGCACACCAGGGGGTGAAGCTGGATGGCCTTCCCCTCGATGAGGACGGGCTCGAACGCCTGGATCCCCAGCCGGTGCAGGGTCGGCGCCCGGTTCAGAAGGATCGGGTATTCCCGGACCACCTCCTCCAGGGCGTCCCACACCTCCGGTTCCTCCCGCTCGACCATCTTCTTGGCGCTCTTGATGGTCGTCACGAAGCCCTGGTCAAGAAGGCGATGGTAGATGAAGGGCTTGAACAGCTCGAGGGCCATCTTCTTGGGAAGACCGCACTGGTGGAGACGGAGATCGGGACCGACGGTGATGACCGAGCGCCCCGAGTAGTCCACCCGCTTCCCGAGAAGGTTCTGGCGGAACCGTCCCTGCTTCCCCTTCAGCATGTCGGAAAGGGAACGGAGGGGCCGCTTGTTCGATCCGGTGATGGCCCTCCCCCGCCTCCCGTTGTCGAAGAGGACATCCACGGCCTCCTGGAGCATCCTTTTTTCGTTCCGGATGATGATCTCGGGGGCGTTCAGCTCCTGGAGCCGTTTCAGGCGGTTGTTCCGGTTGATCACCCTCCGGTAGAGGTCGTTCAGGTCCGACGTGGCGAACCGCCCGCCGTCCAGGGGGACGAGGGGCCGGAGGTCCGGGGGAATGACGGGAAGCACCGTGAGGACCATCCACTCGGGGTGGTTCCCCGACTTCTTCAGGGACTCGAGAATCTTCAGCCGTTTGACCAGCTTCTTCCGCTTCGTGTCCGAGGTGGCCTCCTCCAGTTCCGCCCGGAGTTCGCCGATGAGTTCCTCCACCTTCACTTCCTGGAGGAGTTCCCGGATGGCCTCCGCGCCGATCCCCACCCGGAAGCCTTCGTCGCCGTATTTCTCCCGGGCCTGGAACAGTTCCTCTTCCGTGAGAAGCTCCTTCTTCCGCATGGGGGTGTTCTTCGGATTGAGAACGATCCAGGACTCGAAATACAGCACCTTTTCCAGTTCCTTCAGGGTCAGGTCGAGGACGTTTCCGATGCGGCTGGGAAGGCTCTTGAGAAACCAGATATGGGCCACCGGCGAGGCCAGGGTGATGTGTCCCATCCGCTCCCGGCGCACCTTGGACTGGATCACCTCCACGCCGCACTTCTCGCAGACCACGCCCCGGTGCTTCATCCGCTTGTACCGGCCGCACAGGCACTCGTAATCCTTCACGGGGCCGAAGATCTTGGCGCAGAACAGCCCGTCCCGCTCCGGCTTGAACGTCCGGTAGTTGATCGTTTCGGGCTTCTTCACCTCGCCGTGGGACCAGGAGAGAATTTTATCCGGAGAGGACAGGGAAACCCGGATCGCGTTGAAGCGGATCGGGTCCTTCGGTTTTTCAAAAAAAGAATAAATATCTTCCACGGGATTTACTCCTGCGTGTCTTGGTATTTGGGGCCAAAGCCGCTTATTTCCTGTCTTGCGGGCTCTCCACCAGATCCACGTCGATGGCGAGTCCCTGCAATTCCTTCACCAGCACGTTGAACGACTCGGGAAGTCCCGGTTCGAGGCTGTGTTCGCCCTTGACGATGGCCTCGTAAATCCGGGTCCTCCCGGCCACATCGTCGGATTTGACCGTCAGGAATTCCTGCAGGGCATGGGCCGCGCCGTATGCCTCGATGGCCCACACCTCCATCTCTCCCAGGCGCTGGCCGCCGAACTGGGCCTTTCCGCCAAGGGGCTGCTGGGTCACAAGCGAATAGGGCCCGATGGACCGGGCATGGATCTTGTCGTCCACGAGGTGATGGAGCTTCATCATGTAGATCAGTCCGACGGTCACCATCTGATCGAAGGGTTCTCCCGTCCGGCCGTCGAAAAGAAGGGTCTGGCCGGTCACGGGAAGGTTCGCCTCGCGAAGAATGTCCTTGATCTGCTCTTCCTTGGCGCCGTCGAAAACGGGCGAGGCCATGGGCACCCCCACTTTCAGGCGGCGGATGAAGCCGCGAAGTTCATCCTCCGTGGCGCCGTCCACAAACCGGTTGAATTCGTTGGTCCCGTAGATTTTCTTCAGTTCCTTCCGGACCCCGTCCATGGGGAACTGCTTCTCCATGAGTGCCTGGATCTGCTCTCCCAGGCCCTTGGCGGCCCATCCGAGATGGGTTTCCAGGATCTGCCCCACGTTCATTCGGGAGGGAACGCCCAGGGGGTTCAGGATGATGTCCACCGGCGTCCCGTCGATGAAGAAGGGCATGTTCTCCTCGGGAAGGATCCGGGAGAGGACACCCTTGTTCCCATGGCGGCCCGCCATCTTGTCACCCACGGAAAGCTTCCTCTTCACGGCGATGTAGACCTTGACGAGCTTGATCACGCCGGGGGGAAGCTCATCGCCCGCCTGGAGCTTGTCGATCTTTTCCGAGAAGAAGGCCTTGATCACGTCCACCTTGCGGTTGAAGTTGGAAAACAGATGAGAGAGCCTGTTCTCCGCGTCCTCGTCCTCGAGGGAGATGTCCTTCCACAGGGAGAAGGGAATCCCCCCGAGGAGTTCCTCCGTGATTTCCTCGCCCTTTTTCAGAAGGATCTTCTTCTTGTTCGGGTCGGAAAGCTTGGCGGCGGACTTCTTTCCCGTGAGAAGCTCGCTGATCTTCTTCCGCACGTTTTCCTGGATGATCCGGATCTCGTCGTCCCGGTCCTTCAGCAGGCGCTGGATCTCTTCCCTCTCGATCTTCTCCGACCGGGGATCCTTTTCCGTCCCCTTGCGGTTGAAGATCTTGGCGTCGATCACGATCCCTTCCTCCCCCGGGGGAACCCGCAGGGAGGTGTCCCGGACGTCCCCGGCCTTCTCGCCGAAAATGGCCCGGAGGAGCTTTTCCTCCGGCGACAGCTGGGTCTCGCCCTTGGGGGTCACCTTGCCGACCAGGATGTCCCCGGCCTTGACGAAGACGCCCCTTCTAACGATCCCGCTCTCGTCGAGGTTCCGGAGGGCCTCCTCTCCCACGTTGGGAATGTCCCGGGTGATTTCCTCCTTCCCGAGTTTCGTGTCCCGGGCCACCGTTTCGAACTCCTCGATGTGAATGGACGTGTAGATGTCTTCCTTGATGATCCGCTCGCTCACCAGGATGGAGTCCTCGTAGTTGTAGCCCCCCCAGGACATGAAGGCCACCATGACGTTCTTTCCCAGGGCCAGTTCCCCGTTCTCCGTCGCGGGACCGTCGGCGATGATGTCGCCCCGGTTCACGTACGTCCCCCGGGTCACGATGGGCTTGTGGTTGAAGCAGGTATCCTGGTTGGAGCGCTGGTACTTGGTCAGGTTGTAGATGTCCACGCCGGTGTCGAAGTCGTCCGCCAGTTCCTCGTCGCACTTGATGACGATCCGGGACGCGTCGACGTCCTCCACCATCCCCGACCTTCGGGCGACGATGACGGCCCCCGAATCCCGGGCCACGACCGTTTCCATCCCCGTCCCGACGATGGGCGCGTCCGGTTTCAGAAGCGGCACCGCCTGGCGCTGCATGTTCGAACCCATGAGGGCGCGGTTTGCGTCGTCGTGCTCGAGGAAGGGGATCAGCCCGGCGGCCACGCTCACCAGCTGGTCCGGGGAGACGTCCATGAGGGTCACCTCGGACGGCTCGACGGTGACGTAGTTTCCGCCCTTCTTGGCGATCACCAGGGGTTCGTCGATCCTGGCTTCCCCGCTCACCTTCGTGCTCGCCTGGGCGATCACCTCCGCTTCCTCCTCCGTGGCGGAAAGGTACACGATCTTGTCGGTCACCTTCCCTTTATCGACCACCACCGAAGGGGTCTCGATGAACCCGAAGTCGTTCACCCGCGCGTACGAGCTGAGCGAAACGATGAGCCCGATGTTGGGCCCTTCCGGGGTTTCCACGGGGCAGATGCGGCCGTAATGGGTGTTGTGAACGTCGCGGACCTCGAAGCCCGCCCGCTCCCGGGTCAGACCGCCCGGACCGAGGGCGGAAAGCCGCCTCTTGTGGGTGATCTCGGAGAGGGGGTTCGTCTGGTCCATGAACTGGGAAAGCTGGCTGCTCCCGAAGAACTCGTTGATGACCGCCGACACGGGTTTCGCGTTGACCAGGTCGTGGGGCATCATGGTCTCGACGTCGAGCAGGCTCATCTTCTCCTTGATGGCCCGTTCCATCCGGACGAGTCCGATGCGGTACTGATTTTCGATCAGTTCCCCCACGGAACGGATCCTGCGGTTCCCCAGATGGTCGATGTCGTCCACCGTGTACCCGGGCGTTCCGTTCTTCAGACGGATCAGGTACTCCACCGCCTTCAGGATGTCCTCCTTCGACAGGACGGTCTGGTCGGAGGGGGTTTTCAGGCGGAGCTTGAAGTTGATCTTCCACCGCCCCACGTCGGACAGATCGTAGGTGTCGGCATCGAAGAACAGGCTGTTGAAGAATTTCCTCGCCGTTTCGGTGGTGGGAGGGTTGCTCGGCCTCAACCGCTTGTAGATCTCGACGATGGCGTCCTCTTCCTTTTCCAGGCGGTCGAGAAGCAGGGTTTCCCGGATGTAGGCGTTCGTTCCGTCCTCGTCGAGGACGATGAAGGGAATCTCGTCGATCCCCTTTTCCTGGATCAGACGCAGACCCTCGTCCGTAAGGGGCTCGTTGCACCCGATGAGCACTTCCCCCATCTCCCGGTCCTTCACGTCCGCCGCGAGGACCTTCCCGATGAGGTCGTCCCCTTCCACGGAGAGCTGGCTGATGCCCGAATCGATCATCTTCTTCAGGGACGCCCTGGTGAATTTTCTCCCTTTCTTGACGATCCCGTCGCCGCTGGCGGGGTCGGAGATGTCCTCCTTCGCCTTTTCGCCGATGAGGGAGTCGTCCACGTTCAGGTAAAACCGCCCTTCCCGGAAGGAAACCTTCTCGATGCCGTAAAAGGTCTGGAGAAGATCTTCCGTCGTGAATCCCATGGCCTTGAGGAGAATCGTGACGGGCATCTTTTTCCGCCGGTCGATCCGGGCATACAGGACGTCCTTGGGATCGAACTCGATGTCGAGCCAGGATCCGCGGATGGGCATGATCCGGGCGGAATAGATGAGTTTTCCGCTCGAATGGGTGCGGCCCTTGTCGTGCTCGAATGCGATCCCCGGGGACCGGTGGAGCTGGCTTACGATGACCCGCTCCGTTCCGTTGATGATGAAGGTCCCCTTGTCGGTCATCAGGGGGATTTCCCCGAAATAGATCTCCTGTTCCTTGATGTCCCTGACGGATTTCTGGCCGCTCACCCGGTCCGTCTCGAACACGACGAGCCGGACCACGATCTTCAGCGGCGCCGCATAGGTCATGCCCTTCTGGATGCACTCCTGTTCGTCGTACCGGGCCTCACCGATGGCGTAGCTCACAAATTCGAGCGAGCATTTCGAACCGAAATCCACGATGGGGAAAACGCTTCTGAAAGCCCCCTGAAGCCCGAAATTCCTCCGGCCCGAGGCATCCACACCCCGCTGGAGGAATTTTTCATAGGATTTTTTCTGGATTTCGATAAGGTTCGGAATTTCTACGATTTTCTTGATTCGGCCAAAGTTTTTCCTGAAAGTTGCCATATCCTTCCTTTGAATGGATTCACCTCCCCGCCGGCGGACCGGCGGGGAGGCGATTTCGTGATCAGAACCCTACTTTATTTCTACGGTGGCCCCGACCTCCTCGAGCTTCTTCTTGATGTCCTCGGCTTCCGCCTTGGCAACGCCCTCTTTCACCGGTTTGGGCACACCTTCCACCAGATCCTTCGCTTCCTTCAGTCCGAGACCGGTAATCGCCCGGACCACCTTGATGACCTGGATCTTCTCGGCACCGAAACTGGTCAGGATCACATTGAATTCGGTTTTCTCCTCTTCCGCCGCCGCCGCCGGTGCGGCCCCTGCCGCGCCCGCCGCGGGCGCCACGGCCACTGCCGCCGCCGATACGCCCAGTCTTTCCTCCAGCGCCTTCACCAGATCGGAAAGTTCAAGAACGGTCAATCCCTCGATGTACGCGATAACGTCTTCCTTCGTGATGTTCGACATGGTATGGTTCCTTCCTGTTTCTTCCTGAATTTTATTGTGCCTGCTGTTCCTGTTCTTTTTTCATCTGGTACGCGGCGAGCGTCTGAACGAATTTTCTCGGGACACCCGCAAGAACGTTCACCAGCCCCGTCTGGACGCCGATCATGACGGACAGCAGCTTCCCGAGAAGGACTTCCCTGCTCGGAAGCTCCGCCAGCGCGGTCAACTGCTCCCGGTCCAGAAGCCTGCCCTGCAGGACACCGTACCGGATGTCCAGCTCGGCATTCTTCCTGGCGAAAGCGGACAGCACTTTTGCCGGCTCCACCACATCCCCTGAATTCATGATGAGTGCCAGGGGGCCTTTCAGATGATCTTCCAGCTTCACATAATCCGTTCCCTGAGAGGCGATGCGCATGAGGGTGTTCTTGATCACCCGCAGTTCCGAGTCCGCCTTTCTCAGCTCGTTCCGGAGATCCGTGAGCTTGGCCACCGTCATCCCCGAGTATCCGGCGATGATGGCGATCTTGGCCGCTTTCAGCTTTTCATGAAGCTCTGCGGCCACTTGTTCCTTCGTGGCTCGATCCAATTCCTCGACCTCCTTTCCTTATCGCATATCGAAGAAGGGAAAAAGCCGGAACAACAAACAGGAAGAAAGAAGAGAGCACCATCCCGTCTCGGCAGGCCATGTTCCATGTTTAAACATCATCCCGTACCTGCTGTCTCCGACTTTATGCCCCGCATTCAACGAAAACAACTTCGGAAAAAGTCCCCGGGCCGCCCCGGGCGATTTTTACGAAGCCGCCCTTAAACAGAGGGTTTCCAGGCTTTTCGCGAATTCACCAACCGCCCGGTCATGAAAGATGCTGAACCCGCAAAAAGCCCAATCAACACGTTTTCGAACGGCAAAGCAAAAAGCTCCATAGGCAAGGCGCCCGATTCCCGACGACTGAGGCGTACTTTCGGTACGCCGCAAGGAGGAGGGATGAAGGGCAACGCAGCATAGGAACTTTTGGCGAAGCCGTCACAGGTGACAATCACTTAAATTTCCAAACAACCTTTTTTCCAACGGCAAAGCAAAAAGCGCCATAGGCAAGGCGCCCGATTCCCGACGACTGAGGCGTACTGTCGGTACGCCGCAGGGAGGAGGGATGAAGGGCAACGCAGCATATGGACTTTTGGCGAAGCCGTCACAGGTGCTACTGCAGAACGTTCCGTACATCCAGGGGATCCACCTTCACTCCCGGCCCCATGGTCGTGGAGAGACCGAGGGACCGCAGATAGGTTCCCTTGCTGGATGCGGGTTTCAGCTTGACAATGGTTTCGAGAAGGGCAACGAGGTTCTCGAGAATCTTCTGCGACCCGAAAGACGCCTTTCCGAGGGGGGAATGGACGATCCCCGCCTTTTCCACCCGGAACTCCACCTTTCCGGACTTCATGTCTTTCACCGCGCCCGCCACGTTAAAGGTCACCGTCCCGACCTTCGGGTTGGGCATGAGGCCCCTGGGTCCCAGGATCTTTCCCAGTTTCCCCACGCTGCCCATCATGTCGGGCGTCGCGATGACCCGATCGAAATCGAGCCAGCCGCCCTTGATTTTCTCGATTATGTCATCGGAACCGGTAAAATCCGCTCCCGCGTCGATGGCCTCTTTCTCCTTCTCTCCCTTGGCAAAGACCAGAACCCGGACGGTCTTTCCCAGTCCGTGGGGGAGAACGACGCTGCCCCGGACCATCTGATCTGCGTGTTTGGGATTCACCCCGAGACGGATGGCCGCATCGACCGTTTCGTCGAACTTGGCCTTCGATGTGGAAATGACGATTTCCACCGCCTCTTTCAGGGGATACCGCTTCCCCGGTTCCGTCTTTTTCTTCTCTTCCAGGTATTTCTTGCTTCGCTTAGGCATGCCCCGCAACTCCAGATATTTATTGGACGACTTCAATCCCCATGGATCTGGCCGTACCTTCCACCGTCCGGACCGCCCCTTCCAGATCGACGGCATTCAGATCCTTCAATTTCAGCTCGGCGATGTCCCGGACCTGCTTGGCCGTGACCGTACCCACCTTCTCCCGCTTGGGATCCCCGGCGCCCTTCGCGATCTTCGCCGCCTGCTTGAGAAGCACCGACGCGGGAGGGGTCTTGGTCACGAAGGTGAAGGACCGGTCCGCGTACACCGTGATGATGACGGGAACTACCGTGCCCTCCTGGCCCGAGGTGAGGGCATTGTAGGCTTTACAGAATTCCATGATGTTCACGCCGTGCTGGCCGAGGGCGGGTCCGATGGGGGGAGAGGGGGTCGCCTTCCCCGCCTGGATCTGCAGCTTGATATTCGCAATCACTTTCTTTGCCATAACAATCACCCTGTTATACGTTTTGTATCGCTTTCCGCTCTCCGGAACGCACGCCTTTTATCTGAGGAATTCAGCTCTGGACGACCTGGATAAAGTCCAGTTCAACGGGGGTGGATCTTCCGAAAATGCTCACGATGACCCGAAGCTTTCCTTTCTCCGGTTTCACCTCGTCGACGATTCCATCGAAATTCGTGAAAGGCCCGTCGATGATCTTCACATGATCCCCCGTCACGAAATTATACTTGGGCTTGGGTTTCAGCGTCCCTTCGTCGATCCGCGTCCTCAGGTGCGTCACATCCTCGTCGGATATGGGGGACGGCATGTCCCGGCTCCCGATGAACCCCGTCACCTTGGGCGTGTTCTTGACGATATGCCACGTATCCTCCGTGAGGTTCATCCGGATCAGGATGTAGCCCGGGAAAAACTTTCTCTTGGAGGTCTTCTTCTCCCCTTTCACCAGTTCGACGATGTCTTCCTCGGGGATCAGGATGTCCTCGAAATCCTGTTCCATTCCCGCCGCAGCGATCCTCTCCTTCAGGGACAGCTTGACCCGGTTCTCGTATCCCGAATAGGTATGGATGACGTACCAGCGAAAGGCGGACATATCGATCCTGCTACCCCAGCACAAGCCGTATGATCCTGGTCAGCCCGAGATCGACCATTCCGAGGAAGAGGGAGACGATCAGCACCAGTACGATCACCACGCCGGTCGTCGCGACCGTGTCCTTCGGGGCGGGCCAGGTGACCTTCTTCAGTTCGCTTTTCGATTCCTTAAGGAACTGAACGGCCATGGAGAAGTATTTCTTGATTTTTTCCATCGTCGCTATCGGTGCCGGTCAAAAATAAAAAAATGGCAGGCCAGGAGGGACTCGAACCCCCAGCATCCGGATTTGGAGTCCGGCGCTCTATCCATTAGAGCTACTGGCCCGTTGTTCCAGTCAGACAGCCTCTCTGCGCCTACTTGGTTTCCCTGTGAACCGTGTGGGTTCGGCAGAACGGACAGAATTTCTTCAATTCCAGCCGGCCCTGCATGGTCCGCTTGTTCTTCGTCGTCGAATAATTTCTTCTTTTACACTCGTTGCAGGCAAGTGTAATGATATTTCTCATGATTCCGAACCCGTTTTTTTCTTGGAGCCCACGACCAGGATTGAACTGGTGACCTCATCCTTACCAAGGATGTGCTCTACCGACTGAGCTACGTGGGCGTCGCCTATTTCTGCCGCTCATCCGTGAATGGATCGGCTTCTCCTTCGATGGAGCGGGAAACGGGATTCGAACCCGCGACCCTCAGCTTGGAAGGCTGATGCTCTAGCCACTGAGCTACTCCCGCACGCGCAAACAGCAACATGGTGGAGGGGGGAGGATTCGAACCTCCGTAGGCTGCGCCGGCAGATTTACAGTCTGCTCCCTTTGGCCGCTCGGGAACCCCTCCTCGATACAATCCGCAGTTGGAGCTGGCGATGGGACTCGAACCCGCAACCGGCTGATTACAAATCAGCTGCTCTACCGATTGAGCTACGCCAGCGCAAACCCTCAAGCCCTTCTTGAAAGAACCGTCCGGCAATCCGGCCGAACCGAAGCACGGAGTCTAAGCGCAAAGGAAGTATTTTGTCAAGCCTTTTTTGACGGCTTCGTAAAAAGCCCATATGCTGTGTTGCCCTTCTTCCCTCGTCCCTGCGGCGTACCATAATAAGTACGCCTCAGTTCTCGGGATTCGGGCGCCTTGCCTATGGAGCTTTTACCTTTGCCATTCGAAAAAGTATTGAATCGGCCTTTTTACGATTTCATCTTTTTTGACAAACCGTAAAAAAACGCCTATTGCTCCTCCTCGCCGAAAATGTCCGCGGAAAAAATGTAGATGTCCGCGTCCTTTTCCTTCCAGTCCCCCGGTTTCAGCCCGGCCTTCCGGCAGGTTTCGTTCAGGAAGGTGATCCGGTCCCAGCCGTATTCCGATGCGACCTGGGGCAGGAGGAGACCGGAACGGAATCCCTTGACGATGTAAATCCCGTGCTTCCCCACCTCGATCTCGTTCACGTCCTGGATCTTCCGCAGCGGGGTCAGTACGGAAATCTCGATGTCCAGGCCGTCCAGTTCCTCCTTCGTCACGGGATAGAACCGCGGATCCTCGAACGCCGCCGCCTGGGCCATTTCCTGAATCGTCCTGAGAAGGGGCTTCCTTCCCTCGATGAAACCGATGCAACCACGGAGACGGGCGTTTTTCTTCAAGGTGACGAACGCCCCCCGATTCTCCCTGAACCTTTCCGATTCAATCCCCGGGGAAGGGAAGTCCTTCCCGTTGAGCCGGGCTTCGATGCTCTTCCGGGCGACCCCGAGGAGGGCCTTCTTTTCCTCGTCGCTCAGTCCCAGGTTCACGCCCGGGGAGGGGGCCTTCTTTTCTTTCTCCGGTTCGAGGGGAAGGTACAGGGCGCCGGACACGTACCCCACGACCCCGCTCTTGTCTCCCGTCACGTCCCCCGAATTGGCATATTTCAGGATCCGCGCCTTCACGGGCCCCCGGTCCAGTCCGACCATCATCGCCACGGCCACGGCGCCCCCGCCGCACGCCTCCCCCTCGCCCGACGCGAGGGCTTTCAGAAAGGCATCGACGTCCATCCGGGCGATCTTGTCGATCAATTCCGTATCCATGGCGACCGCCCGCTCGTATCCGTGGTAATGGGAGAGATCGGAGCTCGCAACGACGAGAATCCTCCGGTCTCCCGCGGCACTCAGGATCGCGTCCGCCAGCATCCTGCAGGTGGCCTCGTCCTGGGTCCCCATGGCGACGGGAACGAACTTGAAACGGCCGAGAACCGTCTGAAGAAAGGGCAGTTGAATCTCGATGGAATTTTCCTGGGAAAAGGCTTCCGGCCGGAAGGAGATGGCCTTGTCCCGGGCCATGAGTTCCGCCGCCAGCCGGGTGTCGACGGGCACCACGCCCAGGGGCGTCTCGAACCCGCCCCGGTCATACACGGAGACCCCGCGGAAGCGGGACCGGTGGCTCGGTCCGATGACGATGACCGAATCGAACGTCTCCCCCTCGATGAGCTTGTATCCGAAAGCGGCGACCTGGCCGGAATAGACGATTCCGGCATGAGGTGAAATGAGGGCGACGAGATTCCCTTCCACTTTTTCCCGGGGGACCTGTCCCAGGAACCGGAGGATATCCGCCTTCAGTCTTTCCGGATTTCCCGGATACCAGGTTCCCGCCAATGCGGCTTTTCTGATCTCCTGGCCCATTTCACACACCCCTTCGTTGCTGTCCGCGAACAAAAGAAAGAAGAGAAGGAGGACCGCCGCAACGCAGCCGGATTGTTTCCATTTCATCGGTCAGGCTCCCCATCCGCGGGCCGGCCGCGGAATCACGCCCCCTGAAAAGACCGCCTGGCGGTCCGGAGGAAAATGCCGGGGCCCGATCCTCCGGGACGCTCCATGGGAGGATGGACCCGCCGGACGGACGGCCTTCCCGGAACGGCCGAAACGGATCCCCGTGTCCGGGGATTCGCTGCAGCATTTTGTATTATAAAGAATATCCGCCCCTGCTGTCAAGGAAACCCTTCATCCGCCGGACGCCGCGCCGGTCCCGACGGCGATGAAATTCAACTGCCTTCCCGTCTTTCCCCCCTCCCCGCGGTGGGAAAAAAAGAGATTCCTGTTGCAGGAGGTGCACAGGCGCGCCGTGTGGATCCGGCCGCCCTTCAGACCTGCGGCGGCAAGCTGGATTTCGTTCGCCCCGGCCAGGTCGAGCTTCCACCGGTCCCTGCCCGGCACGGGCCGGAACACCGCCTCCCGTTCACCGCGGCCCCCCATGGACCGGAACACCGGTTCGTCCACCTCGTAGCAGCAGGGCCCGATGGCGGGGCCGATTGCGGCGATAAGACGGGAGGGTTCGGAAGAGAAATGCCGTTTCATGGCCTCCACCGCCTTTTCCGCGATGCCCATGGCCGTCCCGCGCCAGCCGGCATGGACCGCGCAGACCGCCCGGGCGTCCGGGTCGGCGATCAGGACGGGAACGCAGTCGGCCGTCTTGATCGCCACGGCGAATCCCCGCCTCGCCGTTACGAGCCCGTCCCCCTCGGGAATCGTCTCCCTGCGGTCCTCCAGGGAGACGAGCCGGGTCCCGTGAACCTGCCGGAGGGTGATGAAACGGTCCGCGGGAATGCCGAAAGCCTCCGACAGCATCCCCCAGTTCCGGCGGACGGCGTCCTTACCGTCCCCCTCGCGGACGCTGAAGTTCAGCCCCGCGAACGCACCCCCGCTCGCCCCCCGCCACCGCGTGCAGAAGGCATGGTCGATCCACGGGTGGCCGGCCAGGGAAACGGACTGGAGGAAGCACACCCCTCCCTTTTCCATCCAGCGGAATCCCTCCGGGGGGGGAGGAAACACGGGCCCTTCCCGGTTCATTCCGCTCCCTCCCCGTCCCCCCCGGGCCGGCGGAGCCCCCGGAGCATTTCCAGGCACCGCTCCATGTCCCCCGGCAGGGGGGAGGAAAATTCCATGGAAATCCCCGTCACGGGATGCCGGAAGCCCATGGCACCCGCATGGAGGGCCTGTCGTTTCATGGATTTCAGCGCCTCCCGGACGCGCCGTTCCCGGATGTCCCGCTCCTTCCGGACGGCCCGCCCGTACACGGGGTCCCCGACGACGGGATGGCCGGCGGCGCTCAGGTGGACCCGGATCTGGTGGGTCCTTCCCGTTTCGATCACCGCCTCGAGAAAGGTGACCTCCCCGAAGCGCTCCAGGACGCGCCAGCGGGTGACCGCCGTCTTCCCCCGACGGCTCCGGGCGGACATCTTCTTTCGATCGGTGGGGTGGCGTCCCACAGGCAGGTCGACGACGCCCTCGTCCTCCCGGACGTTCCCGTGGACCAGGGCGAAATACCGTTTCAGCACCTCCCGGTTCCGGAACTGATCGGAAAGGGACCGGTGGGCCCCGTCGTTCTTGGCGACGACGAGGAGTCCCGAAGTGTCCTTGTCGAGACGATGGACGATGCCCGGCCTTTGGACCCCTCCGATGCCCGGCAGGTCCCCGCAGTGATGGAGAAGGGCGTTCACGAGGGTCCCCCCGGAATGGCCCGCCGCGGGGTGGACCACCATCCCCGCCGGCTTTTCCACCACGAGGAGGGCGCCGTCCTCGTAATACACCGTGAGTGGAAGATCCTCCGGTACGAGGGGGCACGCCTTCGGCGTCTCGGGGAACAAAACGACCCGGTCGCCCTCCCTGAGGCGATAGCCCGCCTTTTCCCGCCTTCCGTTCACCAGGATCCGCCCTTCCCGGATCCTGTGGGAAACCTGGGACCGGGAAAGACCGGGAGCGGTTTCGGCGACGAAGACGTCGAGCCGCTTCTTTTTTTCCTTCTCCCCGGCGACGATTTCGAAGCCGTTTTCAGCCAAGGGGCTCCCTTCCGCCGCTTTCCGTCTCCGACGCGATGGCGGCAAATCCCGATGCGATCGGATCGAGATCCTCCTCTTCCACCGTCCGGAGATCGAGAAGAATTTCCTCCTGGGACACCCGGGCGATGACCGGCGCCTCCAGCGTCCGGAGCCTTTTTCCCAGCCGTGCGGCGGAAAGGAACTTCGGACGGATGGCGACGAGAACGGTGTCCACTTCCCTGGCGGGCAGCGACCCCCCCCCGGCCAGGGAGACCCCCTCCCTCAGGGTGACGGCGAAGTCCTTTTCCAGGGGCTTCAGTTTTTCAAGAAGGGCCTTCGCCTTCGCCTCCACCCCCTCCCGGGATTCCAGAAGGGCCCGGTACACGGGAAGGGAGGAAACCCCTTTTTCCGGATCGAGATAGAGCCGCAGCGTGCCTTCCAGGGCCGCCAGGGTCAGCTTGTCGATGCGGAGCGCCCGGGTGAGGGGATTTCTGGCGACTTTCTGCAGGAGGGACCGCTTCCCGACGATGATCCCCGCCTGGGGCCCCCCGAGGAGCTTGTCGCCGCTGAACGTGACGACATCCGTCCCCGCCGCGACGGCATCCCCGACGGTGGGTTCCCCGGACACGCCGTACTTCCCGAGATCGACGAAACAGCCGCTCCCGAGATCGTTCATCACGGGAACGCCCCTTTCGCGCCCCAGCCGGACGAGTTCCGGAAGGGGGACCTCCTCGGTGAACCCGACGATCCTGAAGTTGCTCGTGTGAACCTTGAGGATCATCCCCGTCCGCTCGCCGACGGCCCTTTCGTAATCGCTCAGGTGCGTCCGGTTCGTCGTCCCCACTTCCCGCAGGACGGCGCCGCTTTTCTCCATGACCTCGGGGATCCGGAACTCCCCCCCGATCTCGACCAGCTCCCCCCGCGAAACGACGGCCTCCTTCCCCTCGGCGACGGCGTTCAGGACAAGAAGGACGGCGGCGGCGTTGTTGTTCACCACCAGGGCGTCCTCGGCCCCCGTGAGGGCGCACAGGAGGGGACGGACATGGTCGTAACGGAGGCCCCTGGCGCCCTCCTCGAGATCGAATTCCAGGTTCGAGTACCCCCGGGCCACGGAAACGACCCGCTCCACGGCCTCGGCGTTGAGAGGCGCCCTTCCCAGGTTCGTGTGAAGAACGATCCCCGTGGCGTTCACCACCTTCCGCAGGCTCACCCGATCCAGGGCCGCCAGCCGTCCGGACACCCGCCGGGCCGCCTCTCCCAGGGACGGGGCCGCGCCGGCCCCGCCGGTTTGGCGGATGCGCTCCCGCATCTCCTCGACCGCCTCGCGGCACAGCCTGACAACGTATTCCCTCGGGGCCCTGCGGGCCGGAGGATCCTTTTCCACGACGCGAAGGATGTCGTCGATCTTCGGAAGGGATTTCAGCAGTTCATGAATGTCCTTTTCCATCGTTTCTCTCCGAAGCCCGGGGGGCCCTCTCCCCTTTTCATCGTCCCGACGCCGGCCGTCCCGCCGCGTCGAGACAGTAAGAACGGAAATTGTTCACCGCCGTGAAGAACTCCCGCATGATCACCACCCAGTAGTAGGCGCCCCTTTTCGTAAGTTCGAAAGCGCCCCTCCGGTAACGGATCCCGCCGGCAAGCGAAAAGGCGGCGATGTCCCGCAGGAGAATCGGAAGGACGGATCTCCCATACTTTTCCCTGAAAAAAGCCGTGTCGACCTTCAGGCCGAAAAGCTTCATGACGAAATCGTACCGGACCCGGTCCCGAAGCGAAAAGGCCCGGGACGCCATGAGGGGAAATTCGCCCGCTTCCACCTGCCGGACGTACCGGGAGATGTCGAAGGTGTTGGCGTAACACCGGCCCTTCATGTACCCGATGGATCCGCTTCCGAGACCGGCATACTCGTCGTAATCGACGATGTACTCGTCGATCATGCCCCTTTTCCGCGAAAAGCACCAGGCCGAGGAAGACCGGAACTCCGGGGTCAGGGTGTTCACGATTCTGCGGTAATATTCCCGTTCCCTGCGGAAATCGACGTTCCCAACGGTCCGTGCCATGGCGCTGCGGGTCATGTCGGAAACCATGAGGGGATAATAGGTGACCTGGTCCGGCCCGATCCCAAGGAGCCGGTCCAGATCCCTCTCCAGGATTTCCGGGCTCTGGGCGGGGAAATTGAAGATCATGTCGGCGTTCAGCGTGTCGAAGACGCCCTTCACCCTTTCCAGGCGGTGCGCCGTTTCGCCGCCGCTCCCGTAGGCATCGAACCTGCCCATGGCCCGCAGAAGCCCGTCGTCGAAGCTCTGGATTCCCACGGAGAGGCGGTTCACCCCGGCATCCTTGAGGGGACCGAGGATTTCCGGGACCAGGTGGTTCGGGTTCGTTTCCACGGAGATTTCCCGGATGGGGAAGCAGTCCCGCGCCGTTGCCAGGGTTTCCGCCAGCTCGTCCACGAGGACCGTGGGCGTGCCCCCGCCCACGTACACCCCGGAGAAGGTGTGCCCGTGCGCCCCGTACAGGCGGATTTCCTTTCTGAGCGCCGCGAAGTAGGACCGGCACAGCGGTTCCCTGAAAAGAACCCGGTTGAAGGAGCAGTAGGGGCAGAGGCTTTCGCAGAACGGGATGTGGAGGTACAGGAGCCGGGGACGGCCGTCCCCGCCCAGGGGCAGGACCGGCGCATCCTCCTCCCGGAAGCCGATGGAACGGGAAAAGTTCCTTCTCGATTCCGCCGCGATGATTTCCGGAATCATGCTCGTTCTCCTTCCCGCCCGGAACGTGCCGGTCGGGCTTGAATTCCATTCCCGGCGGTGCTATACATCCTCATAATAAAGAATTTGCGCAGGGGCCATGACAAATCACAAAACCTGGAAACTCTGGGAAGGCGACAGGATTCATCCCGCCGAGGCTGAACTCCTCCGCCGGAAGACCTCCGACATTTCCTTCCCCCTTCACGAGCGGGACCGGAAGGACATCGAAAAGCTCATCGATGCCTTCACCACGCGCGACGACGCCCTGGGCCTCGCGGCCCCCCAGATCGGGATCTGCAAGCGGGTCGTCATCTTCAAGAACAAGGACTTCAACAACCGCACCCCCGTCCGGAACGAGAAGGATTACGACATCCTCGTCAATCCCCGGATCACCCAGTGCCGGGGGGACGAGGAAACCATGACCGAGGGCTGTCTGTCCTGCCCCGAGGTCAGCGCCGAGGTGACCCGGTTCACCGAGATCAAGGTCCGGGCGCTCGACCGGCAGGGGAACCGGATCAGCAAACGCTACACCGGTTTTCTCGCCCGGATCGTCCAGCACGAACTGGATCACCTCGAAGGCATCCTGATCATCGACCACGGCGGAAGCATCTATGTCCCCGAGGGCCGGGAGGACTTCTTCACCCAGGCCCTCAAGGACAAAAGAATCCTCCGTCCCCTTCCCGCCGGGGAAGGGTCACCGGACGAAATGGGGTGAGGGCAGGTCTTTCACGGTGACGATCCCCGGCTTCGCCGCGATCACCGCCGGAACCGTGTTCACCAGCACCGCCGCCGTCGCCTGGTCCCCGGCGACCCCCCCGTCGATCCGCATCTGGATGTTGGGCGTTCCCCGGATCACGATGGAATCGTGAGGATCGGGGGCCCCGACGTACATGTCCAGGACGAGAAGCAGCGGCATCTCCCCCTTGTAGATCCCCCGCGCCACGTGGTGGATCCCCGCCACGTCCCCTTTCTTCAGATCGAAATAGGCCGTGATGACGGGCTTTTCCGCGAGGACGGGATCGATGGTCTCCACAACGTCGTCGAGCGGAATTCCGAGGTGATGGGCCACGAGGTTCAGCGACTCGACGAGTCCCACATGCCCCATGAGCTTCCGCGACGTCTTGTCCCGGAACTCCTCCTCCGTCATTCCCGCGCCGATTTTCTTCTGAAGGGGGTACCGGCGGGACGCGGCGTCCACCACCCGCTCGATCCGGAGGGACTCGACCTCCTCGCAGACCCCTGTCAGGAACAGAGGCAGGGCGTCCATGACGAATCCGGGATTCACGCCGGTGCCCAGGACGGACACTTTCCGCTTCACGGCGAGGTCATGAACATCCTTCAGAAGCTTCGAATTTTCGCTCATGGGGAAGAGGAGTTCCTCGCTCGACGAAACCACGTGGAGTCCCGCTTCCACCATCTCAATCAACTGGGGGGCGATGTCCCGGATCCTGGACGACGCCGTGTGAATCACCACGTCCGCCCCGACCCTGCGAAAGAGATCCTTCGCGTCGCCGGACACGGGAATGTTCAACCGTTCCGGAAGCCCGAGGATCTCGCCCAGGTCCCTGCCCGCCTTGTCCGGCGCGATGTCCACAGCGCCCACGATTTCCATCCGGGTTTTCCGGAGAACCAGCTTAGCCGTCTCGATGCCGATGGGGCCGAGTCCGTAATGAATGATACGAATTTTCTTTTCCGTCATTTCCTCCCTCACTCCCGATCGTTCCGTGCCGGGAGGGTTTTCATGTCCTCCCGCAGGGACGCGTTATTGGAACGTTCCTCCATTTTTCGCTTCCTTCTCTGGAACAGGTAAACGGAAAGGAGAACGATAAAACCGAAAATGTCCGTATACACTTCGGGAACGAAGAGCCCCGCCGCGGCGATCCCCATGAGAAGCCTCTGGAGACGGCTCAGTTTGTCCCCAAGGTACCCGATGACCGTGGAACCGAGGGCGATGACGCCCATGACAAGGGTGGCCAGGACCTCGAGAAAATCGATGAGGTGGAAAGGGGCCGAGGGGTCGAGGAGATGGGGGAGCCACAGGACGATGGGGGCGGACACGAAGATGAAGGGCACACAGAACCCCGCCGAGGCCAGCCCGAAGGCGGTGAAACCGGTCTTGAAGGGGTTGGCGCCGGAGATGCCCGATGCCGCGTACGCCGCGAGGGCCACCGGCGGCGTGACGTCGGCGAGGACGGCGAAGAACAGGACGAACATGTGGGAAACCAGGGGATGGATCCCCCACTGCAGGAGGGCCGGGGCGGCGATCATGGAGGCGATGATGTACTGGGCGGTGGTGGGAATGCCCATGCCCAGGATGAAACAGGCCGCCGCCGTGAGAACGAGGGTGAAGAAGAGGGCGACGGCATCGACGCTCAGAAGCCCCATGATGTCCGCGGACATCAGCATGTCGGCCAGGATCTGGGCCAGCTGGATCACCGCTGCGGCGAACTTGAGACCGAGGCCTGTGAGGGTCGTGGCGCCCACGATGAAACCGATGCAGGCGCAGGCCGCCCCGATGGCCAGGGCGTTCTTCGTTCCCAGTTCGAGGGTTTCCAGGATATCGGGAATCCGCATCCTGCTTTCCCGGTAGGACACCCCGGCGGCGATCAGCGACAGGATGCACCAGAAGGCCGCCAGGGAAGGTTCCAGTCCCCGGGAAAGGAACAGGAGAAGGGCGGCCATGGGAACGAAGCCAAGGAGCCAGCTCCTTCTTTCCTTTCTTGAAAAGGTCAACCCGTATCCGGCCGCGGCGAAACCCAGCCACAGGAGGAGAAAGACGGGGCTTTGCGTCAGGGGATCGATCCTGAAAAGAACGGACGGGACGGAAAGAAACAGCGGAACGAGAAACGCCCGGGTCTTTTCGTGGATCTGGCCCGCCGCAACGGCGTACAGGATGCCCCAGAAAGCCGCCAGGAAAGGGCTGCTCCCGCTGATGAGCAGAAAAACGATGATGAACAGGGGCATGAGGAGAAGCCACCGCTCCCGGAGAATGACAGTGAGTCTGGGCAGCATGTTTCGCGGCAGGCCCTTCAGCCCCCGTTTCCTCGCCTCCAGGTGAACCATGGTCCCCACGGCGAAGAAATACAGAAGGGCGGGCACCACGGCGCACGCGGCGATCTTGATGTAGGGAATCCCGAGAAACTCGGCCATGATGAAGGCGGCCGCCCCCATGATGGGGGGCATGAGCTGGCCTCCCGTGGAAGAGGCGGCTTCCACCGCCCCGGCGAACTGGGGCCGGTATCCCACCTTCTTCATCAGGGGGATGGTGAAGGCCCCCGTGGTCACCGTGTTGGCGATGGAACTCCCGCTGATGGACCCCAGAAAGCCGCTGGAGATGACGGCGACCTTGGCCGGGCCGCCGGAGGACCATCCGGCGATGGCCATGGCAATGTCCATGAAAAGCTGGCCCAGTCCCGTTTTGGAAATGAAGATCCCGAAAAGGACGAAATGGAAAACGAAGGTGGCCACCACCCCCAGGGGGACGCCGTAGATCCCCTCCGTCCCCAGGTACATGTGTTCGATGATCCGGGAAACGGAATACCCCCGGTGGGCGAAGAAACTGAGGCCGGGAATGTCCAGGAAGTACGGCCCCAGGTAGCAGTTCACCAGGACGATGAAGGAAATGAGGGGAAGGGGCGCCCCGATGCTCCTTCTCGCGCCTTCCAGCACGAGGAGAAAGGCGAAGGCCCCGACGATGAGATCCATCTCCGAGGGCAGCCCCGCCCGCAGGACGAGGGTGTTGAACTCGATGAAGATGTACACGGAGACCCCGGAGGCCATGAGGGCGAAAAAGACGTCGAAATAGGGTACCTGATCGGGGTCGTACCGGTATCCGCCCCTCCGCGCCAGTTTCACCAGGGCGCGGACCCACTGCCCCAGGAAGAGAAGGGTGATGGAGGCGAAGATGCCGAAGAGGAGGACGCTCCAGAAAACGAGTGTGAAATTGGGATCCCGGAAAATCTGCCTGAAATCGATGTGCCGGCAGGCAAGAAAAAATCCAAAGACAAGACCTCCCGCGAGGAGGGTGTTGATGACGAAGTCCACTGCGGGCACCCAGGACCGGTGGAGAAATTCCCTTCTTTTGAAATAAACGATGAGAACGAAAAAAAGAGCCCCCGCAAGGAGGGTCGTCCCATTGTTCCATCGGAAGATCTCCCGGAACAGGACGGTGAAGACGGACGTCCCGATGAGTCCGTACGCGAGGTCGTAAAGGAAATGCTTCGCCGTCTCGGTGTGTTCCTTCCGGATGGCATAGAAGAAAAAGACGAGGGGAAGAACGAAGGAAAGATGGAACGCCCGGTGCCGCCACTCCTGGAGGACGCCGAAACCCGCCGTGTAGATGTGAAAGATGGACAGGATCAGCGTCATGATGAAGGCGAGCTTCAGGGTGATGCCCGCAAACTGGCGGAACCGGAATTCGGGATCGTACTTCGCCATGTCCGCCATCTGTTCGGAAACGGCGGCCTTTTCCTGAAGTTCCATGAATTTCTCCTATCCGTCCGGACCCCTCATCACCGATGAAGGGAGAGCGACAGAGAGAGGACACCCCACTGGGCGAGGGGCATTTTCCGAACGGCAACCTCCAGGAGGCCGTTTCCCGCCAGGGCGGGCAGATCGATCACCCGGTCGTTGCCCAATTTCAGGACATTCCCGTAATCCCTGTGCACCCACAGCCGGATTTCGGGAATGACGCGGTTCATGCCGGTCAGGCGGAACGTCCTTCCGTCGGAGATCAGCCGCTCCCCCTCCCCGGCGAATGCGGGAAGTCCCGTATTGCAGGAGGAGAAAGCCGTTTCCTTCAGGTTGAAACGCAAATCCTCACCGATTCGATAGTACTCGAAGACGGGACTCTTTTCCACGGAATGGAGGTACACCGTTTCCATGCCGTCCCCGGGAGACACCCTTCCGATCCAGACCAGCCGGTTCTCCTTCGGCAGACGGATCTGCAGGACCGTTACGGGAATGACCAGGAGGAAAACGAGACACAGAAAAAAAATGATCCTCCGGAATTTCATAAAAACCGGGCACCGCGAAGGCGGTGCCCGGTCACCTCCGTTACATCATGAACCGTGATGCGTTACTTGATCATCCCTTTTTCCCTGTAGAACTGGGCCGCCCCGGGATGAAGGGGAATGGCCATTCCGTTCAGGGCGGTCTGCAGGGTCACATCCTTTCCCTTGGAATGGGCGGCGGCCATGATCTCCGCTCCGCTGGGGGCTTCCGCCGGGGTGTCGCCGGAGCCTTTCCGGAGCACGAAGGTCCCCTTTTCCCAGAGGGCCTTGGTGAGGTCGTAAACCACCTGGGTGGGCACCTGGGCGTCCACAACCCACTGGGCCATGGTCGTGATGGTGGCCACGTCCTTGTCGGCGCCCTTGTATGTATTGGCGGGAATGACGATCTTGGAGTAGAAGGGATACATCTTGATCAGTTTCGCGATGGTCTCGTCATCCAGGGGAACGAGAACCACGTCGGAAGTCGTCGTGAGTTCGGTGATTGCCGAGGTCGGCCACCCGGCGGTGATGAACGCCACATCACCCTGCTTGTCCTTGAGGCGCTGGGCCGCGCCGGAGAAGCTCAGCCAGTCCACGCCGGCAAAATCCTGATAGGTGAGTCCCAGGGCCGTGAGCACGTTCAGACAGTCCACTTCCGTTCCGCTGCCGCGGTCACCGGGAATCAGGCGCTTCCCCTTGATGTCCTTGATGGTTTTGATCCCCGAGCTGGCGGTTGCGACGATCTGGATCGTCTCCGGGTAGAGGGAGGCGATTCCCGTGATGTTGGTCACCGGTTTGCCCTCGAACTGGGCCGTTCCGGCATAGGCGGCATAGGCCACGTTGTTCTGGACGAAGGCCGATTCCACCTCGTGCTCCCGGATCAGGTTGCAGTTCGCCACCGATGCGTTGGCCGCCTGGGCCGTCGCGATGATGTACGGGATCTTGTCGTTCAGGGCCTGGGCGAGAACGCCCCCGAGCGGATAGTAGGTACCCCCCGTACCGCCGGTGGCGATGGCGAAGAACTGCCTCTTCGCGGCAATGGAAGGACCCGCGAACGCCACGGCCAGGACGACCGCCGCGACAATGGCAAGAACGACATGACGTTTTTTGCGCATACCCCAACCTCCTTTCCTTTCACAGGAATTCAAAAAGATCGAGCCGGCCCGACGGTCCGGCAATCCCTTCGAGCCTTTTTCTTCCCACCGAAGAAAAAACCGTGTGAAAAGGTAGAATATTTGTCGCCGATTGTCAACGGATTTAGGGAAACACTTTGAACGACGCACAAGGGTCCGTCAGGGGGGGGCGCTCCATCCGAAAGCGATGTCGTCCTTCCGGTGGCCCTCCTCCAGCAGGATCTCCAGTTTCCGCCGGACGTCCTCGAAGGCGGCGGCATCCAGGCCGGCAGGCACGTCAAAGGGTTCCCCCCACCGGATCCGGACCCGGCTGAAAGGCTTGGGGATCATGAAGCGGTCCCAGCTCGCCGCCCGCCAGGCGCGGCTCATGGACACATAGACCGGGACGATCTTCGCTCCGGAAAGCCTCGCCATCTCGATCACCCCGGCCTTGACCACCCCTTTCGGACCCCGGGGACCGTCCACCGCGTGGGCCGCCATGGACCGTTCCTTCAACAGGGCAAGAACCTCCCGGAGGGCCTCCCTGCCGCCCCTGGAGCTGGAACCGCGGACCGGTTCGAGGCCGAGCCGTCCCACCAGGTCGGCGATGAACTCCCCGTCCCGGCTTCGGCTGATCATGACCAGCGGGCGGCGGGACCGGAAACGTTTCGCATAGGGAATGAGGCCGAAAAACCGCTGGTGCCAGAAGGGAACGACGGCCTTTCCTTCACCCTCCATGGCGGAAAGAAGGGTTTCCTCGTTTTCGATGGAAACCCGGACGAAAAAGAAGTAGCCCTCGGCGACCCAGTGGAGAAGGGGGAGAAGAACGCTTTTCGTGAAAGGCCCGGCGGTCGGTTTCAATACACTCCTGATCCATGACTATGATTTCACCGCACTTTTATACAATGACGGCTTCGTAAAAAGCCCATATGCTGTGTTGCCCTTCTTCCCTCGTCCCTGCGGCGTACCATCAGTACGCCTCAGTCCTCGGGATTCGGGCGCCTTGCCTATGGAGCTTTTTACTTTGCCGTTCGAAAAAGTATTGAATTGGCCTTTTTACGAGTTCTTCATACAATGGATCCGCCGAAAACACAAGCGGGGCTCCCCGCCCGGACGGCTCTCCCGGGATTGACGGAAAAAACGGCCTCTGCTAACAGAGAATGGACGCGGAAGACAACGGGGGGGAGACCACTCCATGGCAGGCCAATCCGAACCGGCGTCCGGGGACCGGAACCGGACCAAAACGAAGGCCGCCCTCTTTTCGGTCCTTTCCAACGGGACCCTCATCGTTCTCAAGGTGGCCGTGGGCCTCACCATCGGTTCCGTCTCGGTCCTCTCCGAGGCGATCCACTCCGCCATGGACCTCCTGGCCTCGCTCATCGCCTTCGTCGCCGTTCGAACCTCCGGGAAACCGGCGGACCGGGAGCATCCCTTCGGTCACGGCAAGGCGGAGAACATTTCCGGCGCCGTGGAGGCGCTCCTGATCTTCCTGGCCGCCGGGTGGATCCTCTATGAAGCCGCCTGGAAATTCCTCCGCCCCGAGCCGGTGCGCACGCCCCTGTGGGGCGTGGCGGTCATGCTTCTGTCGGCGGGCACCAACGCGACCGTCTCCCGGATGCTCTTCCGCGTGAGCAGGGAAACGGAATCGGTCGCCCTGGAGGCCGACGGATGGCACCTGAGAACGGACGTGTGGACCTCCGCCGGCGTCATGGGAAGCCTCGCGGCGATCTGGATCGGGGGGATCCTGTTTCCCGATCTGAACCTTCACTGGCTCGATCCCGCGGCGGCGGTCGCCGTGGCGCTCCTCATCGTCCGCGCGGCGTGGAGGCTGACCGTCCAGTCCACCCGGGATCTCATGGACACCAATCTCCCGCCGGAGGAGGAACGGCGGATCCGGGACGTCATCGAAAACCGGAAGGACATCATCAAGGGGTACCATCGCTTTCGAAGCCGGCGGTCGGGAACCACCCGTTTCGTCGATTTCCACATCAAGGTGGACCCGGAGATGACCGTCGAACGGTCCCACCAGGCGGGAGAGGAAATCTCCGAGGACATCCGGCGCCTGTTCACCGGCGCGAACGTCACCATCCACGTGGAACCCTGTGACGGACGCTGCGCCAGGCGCTGCATCTCCGGCTGTTTTCTCGACGAGGAGGAACGCCTCAGAATCCGCGCGACCCGCGCAAGGAAGGAAAAATGAAAAAAAACCGGTTGATCCTGTTCGCAATCGTGGCGGTGGCCCTCATCGTCATGCCCATGCTGTCCTCGCTTCTCGACCTGTACGTGGACTGGCTCTTCTTCACGGAAACGGGGTACGGCCCGGTGTTTTCGAAAACCCTGATCACCCGGATCGCCGCCGGTCTCGTCTTCGGACTCGTCTTCCTCGGGCTCGCCGCGGTCAACCTGGGTTACGCCGGCCGGGCCGCTTTTCCCAGGCTCACCCCCAACCCCCTGGAAGGCGTCACCCTGCCCGTCCCGATGGAGGCCCTGAGAACGGCGCGTAAGGCCGTCGTCCTTTTCATTCTCGTCGTCATCTCCCTCATGGTGGGGAAATGGGGGGCTTCCCTCTGGTCCGAGATCCTCCTCTTCGGAAACGCCGTCGCCGTGGGAATGACCGATCCGATCATGGGAAAGGACATCGGTTATTACCTCTTCCGTCTCCCCCTGATCGAATCGGTCAAGCATTTTCTGGACTTCAGCCTGGTTCTCGTCCTGCTTCTCTCAGCAATCGCCTATTTCCTCCGGGGGGGCATCGTCCTCTCCCAGCAGCGGATCGCCGCGGACCCGAAGGCGGTCCGGCACCTGGGCGTCCTGGCCGGTCTCCTGCTCCTCAGCGCGGGCTTCGGATTTTACCTGGACTCCCTGCGGATCCTGTTCTCCGAGCACGGCGTCCTTTTCGGCGCGAACTACACCGACATCCATGCCAAGCTCTTCAGCTACCGGATTCTCATGGTCCTGACGCCCCTCACGGGCGTCATCCTCATCGCGGGGCTTTACGGAAGGTCGAAAAAGTGGGTGATGATCCCCGCCGGGCTCATCGTCGCGGTTTACGTGCTCGGCATCGTCGTCTACCCGGGCATGCTGCAGAAATTCAGGGTCGCCCCCAACGAAATGCTCATGGAGGCGCCGTACATCGAAAACAACATCCGTTTCACCCGGTTCGGGTACGACCTGGACCGGATCGAGGAGATCCCCTTCGACGTGGACTACGACCTCACCGCCGGGGACATCGAAAGGAACGACGCCACGATCCGGAACATCCGCCTGTGGGACCACGCCCCCCTGCTTCGGACCTACAGCCAGCTCCAGCAGATCCGGACCTACTACCGGTTCGTCGACGTGGACAACGACCGGTACACCGTGAACGGCGACTACCTGCAGGTCATGCTTTCGCCCAGGGAGATGTCCTACGCCGACCTGCCGAGCAAGACATGGATCAACGAGCGCCTGATCTTCACCCACGGCAACGGGCTCACCCTGGGACCGGTCAGCCGGATCAGCCGCGAGGGGCTCCCCGAGTTCTTCATCAAGGACATCCCCCCGGCGAGCGGGACGGACCTTGCGGTGACCCGCCCCGAAATCTATTACGGGGAGCTTTCCAACGACTATGTCATCGTCGGGACGAAGGTCCCCGAATTCAGCTATCCCACCACGGACGGAAACATCTACACCACCTACGGCGGGCGGGGGGGCACGGCGACGGGATCCCTGGGAAGAAGGCTCCTCTTCTCCCTGAAATTCCAGACCGAAAAGATCCTCTTCTCCTCCGACATCACCCGGGAAAGCAGGATCCTCATCTACCGGAACATCCGGGAGCGGGTCCGGAAACTCGCCCCGTTCCTCCTCTTCGACCAGGACCCCTACCTGGTGATCAACGGGGACGGCGGGCTCACATGGCTCATCGACGCCTACACGGTCTCCAGCCGGCTGCCCTGTTCGAGGCCCTCCGGGCGGGGCGTCAACTACGTGAGAAACGCCGTGAAGGCGACCATAGACGCCTACGACGGGACCGTCCGTTTCTACGTCAGCGATCCCGGGGACAGCCTGATCCGGGTGTACCGGAAGATCTTTCCGGGAATGTTCGGAGACCTCGAAGACATGCCCCCGGACCTGAAGCGCCACATCCGGTACCCCCAGTGGCTGCTCCAGCTCCAGGCGTCCGCATATTCCACGTACCACATGACGGACCCGAAGGTATTCTACAACAAGGAAAACCTCCGGGAAATCCCGGTCTTCGGCGACAAGCTCATGGAGCCCTACTACACCATCATGAAGCTTCACGGCGAATCCCGGGAGGAATACATCCTCCTTCTGCCCTACACGCCGGCGAAGCGGGACAACCTGGCCGCCTGGCTCGCCGCCCGATGCGACGCCCCCCATTACGGGAATCTCGTCGTGTACACCTTCCCGAGGGACAGGCTCATTTTCGGGCCCAAGCAGATCGACGCCCGGATCAACCAGGATTCCGTCATTTCCCAGCAGCTCACCCTGTGGAGCCAGCGGGGGTCGCGGGTCATCCGGGGCAGCCTCCTCGTCATCCCCGTCGAACGGTCCCTCCTTTACGTGCAGCCCCTGTACCTCGCGGCGTCGGACGCCGTGGGGCTCCCGGAGCTGCGGCGGGTCATCGTCGCATACGAGAACGACGTGGTCATGGAGGAAAACCTGGAGCTGGCGCTGCAGCGGATCTTCCGGACGGTGCGCCCCCCCGTTCCCGCGGCGGCGGCGCCGGCGGCGGAAGGCGGGGAGATCCCCCTCTCCGATCTCGCCGCGGAGGCGATGAAAAGCTTCGAGCGGGCCGGGGAGATGCAGCGCGAGGGGAACTGGGCCGGCTACGGGGAGGAGCTGAAGAACCTGGAACGGATCCTGCGGCGGATGGCCCGTTGAGAAGGGGGGTTACCCCGTTCGGACATAGAAACCGCCCGTTTCCCGGACGAGCCCCCGTCTCCCGAGACGGGCGAGGTGTTTTCCCATGAGGGCCCCCTCGGCGTAGTCGTAGAACGCGGCCGGTTCCCTGGGCTTTCCGTAGACGATCCGGGCGCGGACGATTTCCCTGAAGCTCCGGGGCTCGGACAGAAAAAGGAGGAGTTTCCGTTCCCGCTCGTGGACGACCTCCCCGTACCGGTCCCAGAGCGGACCCGGCGGCGCGTCGATCCATCCCGGGCCGTGGCTCGGAATCCACAGGGACGCGTCGATCCCCCGGAGCCGCTCGATCGACCGGAGGGTCTCCTCGATGCTGGAGCCCGCGTCGCCGTACCACGGCCCGAAGGGGGTCAGATCGTAATCGCCGAGGAACAGGGCGCCCATCTTCCGGAACAGGAACGCGGCGTGACCGGGCGTGTGGCCCGGCGTCACGATGACCTGCACCGTTTCGGAACCCAGGTCGATCACCTCGCCGTCCCGGAAGAACCGGGAGGGCGACCTGGGGCGGAAATGAAACCGCTCCTCGAAAACCCGGCGCCAGTAAGCCCGGTGGTCCGGTTCCCCGATTCCGTAAGCGTCGAGCAGCCCCTCGAGGCTTTCCAGGGGCGGGGCCTCCTCCCTGGAGACCCATAAAGGACAGTCATCGAAAAGGTCCAGGTCGGCGAAGTGATCCTCGTGGCCGTGGCTGAGCCAGACGGCCTTCACGGCGCCAAGGCGGCGAAGTTCCTCGAGACGGCCGCGGTCCGACGCGGGATCGATGAGGACCCCCGCCTCCTCGATCCAGACGGAATTGCAATGGGGATAGGTCCCCCCGTTTCCCCCCGGAATCAGCCGGATCGCTCCGAAGCGGCCGGAAAGCCTTCTCTTATTCAAAATTTCCCCTCTTCCCGGCGGCCCTCCCATGGTCACAGGAACGGATCGTCCTCTTCCCCGTTTTCGTCGAAGACATCGCCGTCGTCCCTGCCCTCGGCGACAGCCAGGGCTTCCAGGGCGGCCTCCGCGACGTCTTCGTCCCCGAAGCGGGCGAGCCGCCGGAGGATCTCCGCCGACTCCACAGGCCGGATGCCGGTGATGGCATCGATGGCGGCAAGGCGAATCTCCCTGTCGGTCCCCTTCCCCTCGGCAAAGGCGGAGATCCGGGTCCAGGCGTCCTCCAGTCCCCAGTTCCCCGCCGCACGGATGGCGTGATAACGAACGAGCAGATCCCCGCTGTCCAGCGCCCCCAGGATCTCCCGGTTGAACCCCCTGACGAACCGCATGGAAAAAACGGCCGTCCGCTCCCAGTGGATATCGCCGCTTTTGACGGCGGCGCGGATGGCGTTTTCATGCCATTCCCGGGGCGCCCTCGAGGAGGATTCCAGGATTTTCCGGCGGACGGACGGCGGAACGGCGGCATCGAAATACAATCGCCGGAGGGTCTTCTGGATCTTCTGAAACATGGCCGGGGAAATCAGATCGTCCTCCCCGCCGCCGCCCTCCATGAGATCGGCCAGTTCCAGGGCGGGTCCGAGGGAACAGACGGCGGCCTTCCGGATCGCCTCGTCCTCGCCTTTTCTCCCGGCGATGGCGAGAAGGGTGTCGGCAAGTTCGTCGTGAATCACCGGGCTTTCCCCCGCCAGCCGGGCCGCCAGGAGCCTGTCGGCAGTATCGGCGCTCCTGTCCCTGAGGGTTTCCAGGATCCTTTCGCCGTCCTCTTCCGTCCACTCCCAGGGGGGCGTGCCCCGAAGCGGCGTCAAATCCCTCCTTTTCCCCTTCTTCATTGGTCTGCCATCCTCTCCCGCGCCTCCTTCCGTCCCGGACGTGGGCAGGAAAGGGAACGGACAGGACCTTCTTCCCAAGGACCTTCGCGGGCCAGTATGACAAAACCCTTCTCTTTTTTCCAGGCCGAATTGCGGTGCGCGCTTCCGATGGAAGACGCCGCCGCCCCGGACGACATTCAAAATGATTCCGGGAAAAAACCGGATGCTCTCCCGCGACAATTCTGGTATCATGGCCCCCATCGCCGGCCCGGGGTCCTTTCCGAAGGGGATTTCCCGCGGGGAAGGAACGGCCGGCCCGGAAGAATCCGGAAAATCGGCGGGAAGGCAAGGAGGAGGAAATGAAAAAGAGGCTTTCCATTTTCCTGATGTTCATTTTGTCCGTGCCGGTCTGGGCGTCGGCGGTTTCCGCCGGCGCCGGCCAGGGGGACTTTACGAAAGAGGAGATCGAAAAAATGAGCGAATCCAAGGCGGTTCTGGAAACTCCCATGGGGGAGATCACCCTGGCCTTTTTCCCAGACGTCGCGCCGGGCCATGTGAAGAACTTCATCGACCTCGCGAAGAAGGGATTTTACGACGGCACGACGTTCCACCGCGTCATTCCCGGCTTCATGATCCAGGGGGGAGACCCCAATTCCAAGTCCACCGACAGAAGCAGGCACGGCATGGGCGGTCCCGGATACGCCCTGAAGGCGGAATTCAACGCCAGGCCGCACAAGCGGGGCACCCTCTCCATGGCGCGGTCCATGAATCCCGACAGCGCCGGATCGCAGTTCTTCATCTGCGTCACCGACTGCCCCTTCCTGAACCGGCAGTACACGGTCTTCGGCGAAGTGGTCTCCGGAATGGACGCCGTGGACAAAATCGTTTCCCAGCCCAGGGACGCAAGGGACAACCCGCTCGACCGGATCGAAATGAAAGTCCGGATCATCGAACCGGAAGGAAAATAAGGACGGCCCTTCCGGCCTTCCCGGGCTCCGGGGACCTTCCCGGGGCCCTCTTGTCTTTTTTCCCTTTTTGTAGTATGGGCGGCATTCCGTCGTCTCCATGACGGAAAAAGACCGTTTCAAGGGAAGAAAGGACATGCATATCTCCATCATCGGAAGCCCCGGGTGCGGGAAATCGACCCTCTTCCAGGCCCTTACGGGAGCCGCCCCGGGCAGGAAGAACGGCGCCGACGCCATGGCGACCATCGAAGTCCCCGACCGGCGTATCGAGAAGCTCACGGAAATCTTCCACCCCAGGAAAACCACGTACGCCAGGATCACCGTCGCCGATACCGTGGCCATCGAGGAAGGAAACATCAAGAAGGAGACCATCGGCCCGGGGACGCTCCAGGAGATGCGGGGAAGCGACGCCTTCCTCCTGGTGCTGCGGAACTTCGACAACGGCGGGCCCGCCGATCTCAAGGGCGATTTCCGGAATATCGTCGACGAGTTCATCTTTGCCGACATGGTTCAGATCGAAGCCCGGCTGGAGCGCATCGGGAAACAGCCGGGGAAGAAGGACCATCCCGAACTGGCCCGGGAAGAGGCCTCCCTCCGGGAATGCCTGGACCATCTCAACGGGGGGCACCCGCTTGCCACCCTCCCCCTTTTCCGCGAGGACGGGAAGCAGTTGAAAGGCTTCCGTTTCCTTTCCCAGAAACCGATCATGGTCGTGGCGAACTGCGAGGAAACGGCCCGGGGCGGCGCCGTGGACGGTGAAAGCCTCCTCACGGACGGCGTCCCTTCCACCCTTCCCTTCCTCGCCGCCTGCGGCAAGCTGGAAGCGGAGCTTGCCGTCATGGATCCCGGCGAACGGGAATCCTTCATGGAGGAGTACGGCATCGGGGAATCCGTCGCCGGCCGCATCGTCGGCCTCGCCTTCCGGACCCTGGGACTCATTTCCTTTCTGACGGTGGGAGAGGACGAGTGCCGGGCCTGGCCGATCCGGGAGGGGATGAACGCCCAGGAAGCGGCGGGAGCGATCCACACCAGCCTCTCGGAGAAGTTCATCCGGGCGGAAACCGTCTCCTACGAAGACTTCATCCGGCACGGCGGCTTCAACGGCTGCAAGAAGGCCGGCGCCTGGCGGCTGGAAGGAAAGACCTACATCGTCCGGGACGGGGACATCCTCACGATCCGGGCGGGAAACTGAGGAAACGGGAGCCTTGACAAACCGGGGCGGCCGTCTTACGATGCACCCATCGGAAAATCCCGGGGGACGGGCTTCCCGCTTCCCGGTCCTTCCGAAAAATGACGGCTTCGGAAAAAGTCCCTATGCTGCGTTGCCCTTCTTCCCTCGTCCCTGCGGCGTACCGGAAGCACGCCTCGGTCCTCGGGGATCGGGCGCCCTGCCGGTGGAGATTTTTCCTTTGCCGTTCCAAAAAGTGTTGATTCGGCTTTTTACGAGTTCATCAAAAATGGAAAGGGAAAAGCGAACCCGCAGATCGTCATGATGGATTCCTTTCACATCCGGCTTTTGCCCCCGCCACCACCGGCTCGGTAAGTCCACCGGACAAACCGCAGTCGGGAACGCCGGCGTGCCGTCCGGCATTTCCTGAACGATCCAGGTGAAACCGACGCAGGCCGGGAATGACGGCTTCGTGGAAAGCGTCGTTCCGGCTTTTTACGAGTTCGTCCTGAACGGATTCCGACGGGCCGGACCGCCGCATTCCGACGCTCCGGGCGCCTGCGTCCATGGTCTTCATGAAGGAAAGGACTTCGCTCATGAGACAACGAAGGACGTTTCTTGCAGTCAACGGTTCGGTCTTCCTGTTCATGCTCGGGGTCGGGGCGGTCGTGCCGCTCCTCCCCGGGATCGTCGCCGGCCTTGCCGGCACGCCTTCCGCGGCGGGTTACCTGGCATCGGCATTCGCCGTGTCCTACATCGCGCTCCAGGTTCCCATGGGCCGCCTGGCGGACCGGTGGGGATTCCGGCCCTTCATCGCCCTCGGCTACGGGCTCTGCGGCCTTTCGGGAATCCTGTATTTCTTCGGAGGGAGCCTTCCCGCGATTCTCTCCGGCAGGCTTCTCCAGGGAGCGGGGGAAGCCCCCGTGTGGGCCCTGGCGCCGGCGCTCCTCGCCCTGCGGAACCCGGCGTCGAAGGGAAGAATCATCGGGACCTTCAACGCCTCCCTCCATCTGGGCCTGACCCTGGGCCCCCTCCTGGGGCTTCTCATGTGGCACTTCGGGTGGCAGCGGTCGGCTTTCCTCTTCTTCGCAGGGGTGAGCGCCGCCAGCGCCCTCCTGGTCGCCCTGTTCGCGGAGGACCGGGATCCCGCGCCGGAGAAAAAGACGGCGGCGGAAAGGATCGACTTCCGGAAGGCGGCAGCGCTCGTCAAGGGCGGCGCGATGCCCGCCGTCCTGGCGGGGGTGGTCCTCTACGGCGCCGGCTACGGGCTCTTCGTCACCACCGTACCGGCCTTCCTGATCGGCGCGAAAGGACTCTCCCAGGGCGCCGTCTTTTTCTTCTTCTCCCTGTACTACATCGCCATCGGCGCCACCCAGGCCGTGGCGGGCGCCCTGTCGGACCGGCGGGGCAGGGAGCGTTTCCTCGCCGCGGGGATGGCCGGCGCCGCTGCGGGACTGGCCCTCTTCCCCGGATTCGACCGGTGGGCGGTCCTGGGGCCCCTTCTCCTGGCCGGTCTCGGGTTCGGCACATTCCACGTCGCCTCCATGGCCTGGCTGAACGACCGGGCCGCCCTCTCCCTGAAGGGCACGATCTCCGGTCTCTATTACCTCGCCTGGGGGATCGGCTTTTTCGCCGGCCCCCCCCTGACCGGCAAACTGGGAGACGCCCTCGGCTACCGGACGGCCTTCGCGGTGTTCGCGGCCCTGCTTCTCTTCGAGGGGGCCGTGCTGTCGCGGATGAGATGCGACGAGGGGGAAGGAACCGCAAAGGAACGTCCGGCCCCCCTGTCTTCCTGAACAACGGGGAAAAACGATCCCGAAACGGGTCATCCGCTCCCCGGCACCCGCCCTTGCCGCGGGCGCCGGAACGGCCGACCTTTTTTCATGGAGCGTCCGCTTTCCGGACGATGAGGCGCATGCCAGCGGCATACACCGCCCGGACCGGTTCGCCGGTCTCGATGGCGTCGCCTTCCAGGGAAAGGGCCTCGAATTCCCATTGCCGGCCGTTCGCCGGCATGAGCACCCTGCCCGTGCCGTCCTCCGGAATGGTCCGGCAGGCGTATCCCGACCGCCCCACGAAAAAGCCGGCCTCCGGTTCGCCGATCGGCTCCAGCCATGCGGCGGCCTGGAAAATCCGGCGGATGGGCCACAGGACCGCCAGGCCGGCGAACGCGGCCGGAACGACGGCATCCGGGACGGCAACACCCCTCCGGCGCGACAGGGCGAGCCCCGCAACGCCGAAGATCGTGAAGAACGCCGTCAGAACCGGCAGGCTGAAAAAACCGGCGCCTTTATGACCGCCTCCCGCCGCACAGCGGAAGAGATGCACCAGGAAGAGCCCTCCTCCGACCAGGGCGCACAGGAAAAAGATCCCCTCCATGCCGCCCCGGTCCGCCCACGGGAATTCCATGCCTTCCCCCCGGACCGATCCGGTCCTTTACGTTTCCCCTCCGTCCGGCGGGACGCCGCCCATGCGGGAACGCGTCCCGCCGGTGTTCCGGAGAGGGTGACGGGCGAAGCACCGTCAGGGGCAGGATAGTAAAAAAGGGGGGAAGAAAACCACCGACATGGGATGAAACTGACGGAATTTGTTGCGGATCTGCGAGCCATGCATCTCCCATTCCCCGGAAAGCGTCCAAACGGGCTTCCCGCGCCGGGCTCTTTCCCGGAGGCCGTTTCCGAAAAGAGCGGCGGCGCGGGTGCGCCCTCTCAGCGGCCGAGACGGCCCGAGATCTGAAGCCGGTATTCCAGGAACCTGGACAGCCGGGCCGCCGCGTAAATCATCACGAAGTAGAGCGCCCCGACGGCCAGGTAGACCTCGAAGGCCCGGAAGGTCCGCGTGTAGACGAGCTGGCTGATCCGGGTCAGTTCGGTGATGGCCAGCACGGAAACCAGCGAGGAATCCTTCAGGAGGGCGGAAAAGGAGTTGACCAGGGGCGGCAGGGCCACCCGGAAGGACTGGGGGAGAATCACATGAACCATCGACTGCATCCAGGTGAGCCCCAGCGCCCGGGCGGCGTCCTGCTGCCCTTTTTCCACCGAGTAGAGGGCCCCCCGGACGATCTCGGAAATGTACGCCCCGCCGTTCAATCCGAGGCCGATCACGGCGGCGGTGTAGTTGTTCAGGGTGACGCCGACGGTGGGCAGGCCGTAATAGATGAAGAAAAGCTGGATCAGCAGGGGCGTCCCCCGGAACACCTCGACGTAGGGGGAGAAGAAACGCCTCGCCCGCGGCGATTCGGAACCGGCGATGCCCACCACGACCCCGATCGCAAAAGCCAGGCCGAAAGACAGGATCGAGACGACGACCGTGGCGACAAGGCCCTCGATCAAAAGAGGCGCGGCGTCGATGAGAAGTTCAAACCGGAATCCGCCCATGGAACGCCGCGCCCGGTTCAGTCGACCTTGAGCCAGCGGTCATAAATCGTCCGGTAGGTGCCGTCCTCCCTGATTTTGCCGAGGGCGGCGTTGACCCGGGACGTGAGATCGTCGGCGCCCCTGGGAAGCACCATGACGACTTCCGCCTCCGACAGGGGCGCGCCGGCCACCTTGTAGGAGGGGTCGGCCTTCATCTGATTGACCGCATAGGCGTAGCCCACGAGCACCGCGTCGATGCGTTTGAACTTGAGGTCGGTGAACGCTTCCGGGTTGTAGTTGTACCGTTTGATCTCCTTGAAGACGTCCTTCATCGCGTCCGCCAGAAGTTCGCTCGCCGAACCGAGCTGGACGCCGACCGTCCTGCCCTTGAGGTCCGCCTTCCCCCGGATGGCCTTCTCGTCCTTCCGCACCACGATCACGTCGGGAAGCTTGTAGTACACGTCGCTGAAGTTGACGTTTTCCCCGCGGGTCTCCGATTTGGACATGCAGGTGATGAGAATGTCGTAGTCTCCTTTCTTCAGCCCCCCCAGGAGCCCCTGCCACTCGGCGTCCATGAACCGGGCCTCGACGCCCATCTTTTCCGCCAGCGCCTTCCCGAGGTCGATGTCGAACCCCTCCAGGTTCCCCGTTTTTTCGTTCCGCGACTCAAAAGGCGGATACTGGGCGCAAAGGCCCACGACGAGGGCCCCCCGGTCCAGAACCTTTTTCCCCGAGTCGTCGGACAGGGCATTTCCAGCGACACCCGCCACCAGCAGAACGGCCAATCCCAGAACAACACACCGGTAAAACCCCATGCTTCCCTTCTCCTTTCTTGCGCGTTACCCGTTTATCCGCTCCCGTACGGCGAACAGCTCCGGCCGAATGCCGATTTCCAGGAGCATTCCCAGCAGTTCCTCCATGAAGACGCCTTGTCCGGAAACGAGGTGAAGCGACGCGATCTGCGACGCCAGGCCGTCCGCCGAGCCAAGGTCGCCCCCCCGGTACCCCTCGCAGGTGAGCGTCACCCCGCAGTTGGGACTTCCGTCCATCCCCAGGATCCCCGCGAAACGGTATCCCGCCCGGGCGAAGGCCTGAATCTGAACGAGGGGATATCTGAGGATGTCCCGGCAGTGGGCCCGGAAATTCGGGTGATCGTACTGCTCCTTCGTCATCCCCCACCGGTTCATTCCGAGGTAGGAGACCTCCGGACAGGGCAGCTGGAAGATCCCGCATCCCTCCTCGAGAAAGGAGGCGATGCCGTCCCGGAAGATCCCGCCCACGGCGGCCAGGGGGTAGACCTTGGCGTTTGCGTTCAGGACACAGTGGCAGGCGATCAGGATCTTTCCGCTTCTGTTCATACTTTCCCGCGGGCAAGGACCGTTCCGTACGGTCCCGCCGGAAATTACGGGACAAGCATGTACATAAATAACGGCTATCCGTCAAATAGATTATATGAATGACAATTTCGGATCATTCCCCATTGTCGCATCCCGGAAGGGATCGGACGGGCGGAAGGATTCCCGGCGGAACGGCTTCACCGGCCCGCGCCGGGCGGGTTCCCGCCCGGCCGTTTTCGCCTTCTTGCGGCCTTTTCCGCCTCCACCGCGAAGAAAACGACCGACGAGAGGAGAAGCGTCAGGAGAAGCTCGGGAACCGTGAGGGGGGCGGTGTGGAAGACGGGGTTCAGGAAGGGCAGGTAGACCGTCGCAAGCTGCAGCAGGACGGTCAGCACCACCGCTCCCAGGAGGGGACGGTTCGAGAGGAGGCCCTGCCGGAAGAGGGAATCCCGCTCCGACCGGATGGCGAGGACATGTCCCAGCTGGCTCAGGCACAACACGGTGAAGACCATGGTCTGCCAGTGCCCCATGTTTTCATGGACCCCCCAGGCCTGGGTCCCGATGGACACGAGTCCCATGAGAAGCCCGACCCAGAGGATGTGCACCCCCAGGCCGTGGGCGAAAATGCCTTCCCCGGGGGGTCTCGGCGGTTTCGCCATGACATCCCTTTCCGCCGGCTCCGCGGCGAGGGCGAGTCCGGGGAGACCGTCGGTCACGATGTTGATCCACAGGATGTGAATGGGGAGGAGCGGGATGGGGAGACCGAGGAACGGCGCCAGGAAGAGGGTCCACAGTTCCCCGGAGTTGCTCGTCATGGTGTACTTGATGAACTTGCGGATGTTGTCGAAGATCCGCCTTCCCTCCTTGACGGCCCCCACGATGGTGGCGAAGTTGTCGTCGAGAAGGATCATGTGGGCGGCCTCCTTCGACACGTCCGTGCCGGTGATCCCCATGGCCACCCCGATGTCCGCCCTCCGGAGCGCCGGCGCGTCGTTGACCCCGTCGCCGGTCATGGCGACGTACTGTCCCCGTTTCTGGAGGGCCCGGATGATCTCCAGCTTCTGCGCCGGGTCCACCCGGGCGTAAACCCGCAGGGACTCCACCCGTTCCTCGAAGACGGGGGGCGGGAGCTTTTCGAGATCGGCGCCTGTGGTCACCGCTTCCCGCCCGTCCTCGAGGATCCCGAGCCTTCGCGCGACGGCCGCCGCCGTCTCCGGGTGGTCGCCGGTGATCATGACCGGCCGGATGCCGGCGGTCCGGCACAGGTCCACGGCCTCTTTCGCTTCCTTCCTCGGCGGGTCCATGAGGCCGACTACGGCGAGCAGCGTGAGGCCCGCCTCGACGGTTTCCGGGGACGCATCCCCGGGGAGGTCGTCCCATCGGCGCATGGCGATGCCCAGGGTCCTGAGGCCGCCGCGGGCCATCCGTTCGCCCTCTCCCAGGACGGAAGCCCCGTCGAGGGGGGTCGGCCCCCCCGGCCCCAGGATGCCGGCGGACTGCCCGGCGATCCGTTCCAGGGCCCCCTTGGTGAAGGAAAGAAAGCCCCCTCCTGGCCGCCGGTGGATCGTGGTCATGCATTTCCGGCCGGAATCGAAAGGGATCTCGGCGATCCTCGGGAAGGATCGTTCCAGGACCTCCTTCTCAAACCCCCGCTCCCGGGCATAGGAAAAAAGGGCGGTCTCCGTCGGGTCGCCGAGGACGCGGCCGTCCCTGTCCATGGATGCGTCGTTGCTGAGCGCCATGGCCGTCAGGAGGAGTTCGTCCCGTTCCCGGCCCGCATCCTTCCCGGCGGCCTCTCCGTCCCCGGCCACCCCGTCCGCCGTGTACAGCGCTTCCACGGCCATCCGGTTCATGGTCAGCGTGCCCGTCTTGTCGGTGCAGATGTACGTCACCGAACCGAGCGTTTCCACTGCGGGCAATTTCCGGATCAGGGCGTTCCGGTTGACCATCTTCCGGGCGCCCAGGGCGAGGGAGATGGTCACCACGGCGGGGAGGGCCTCGGGAATGGCGGCCACGGCAAGGGAGACCGCCGTGAGGAGCATGAGCATGGGGGGCTCGCCCCGCAGCAGACCGGCCGCGAAAAAGATCACGCAAAGGACGAGAACCGCGACGGCGAGCCACCTGCCGAACCGGGCCAGCCTTTTCTGCAGGGGGGTCTTTCCCTCCTCTTCCTCCTGGAGCATCCCGGCGATCTTTCCGATCTCCGTGTCCATGGCCGTCGCCACGACGACGCCGGCCCCCCGGCCGTAGGTCACGACGGTGCCCTTGTAGGCCATGTTTTTCCGGTCACCCAGGGGAAGGTCCCTGCCCTTCAGGGCGGCGGTTTCCTTGTCCGCCGGGACCGATTCCCCGGTGAGGGCCGCTTCCTCGATTTTCAGGCGGGCCGCCTCGGTGAGCCGCAGATCGGCGGGCACGATGTTTCCGGCCTCGAGGAGGACGAGGTCGCCCGGCACGAGGGAGGCGGCGGGCACGGAGGCCGAAAGGCCGTCACGGAGGACGGTGGTCTCCCGGGCGGCCATTTTCTTCAGTGCCGCCATGGCTTTTTCCGCCCGGAACTCCTGCACGAACCCGATGACGGCGTTGAGAACGACGATCACGACAATGGCCGCGGTGTCCGACCATTCCCCCGTGAGCCCCGCGATCACCGCCGCCGCGATGAGGACCAGGATCATGAAGTCCCTGAACTGGTCGAGAAACATGGCGGCGGGCGTTCTTTTCGCCTTCTCCGCCACTTCGTTCGGCCCGCCCTCCGCGAGACGCCGGGCCGCCTCCCCGGGGGAAAGGCCCCGGGGAGAGGAATGCGTCCGCCCGAAGACCTCCTCGGGGGTCCGCATGTGCCAGTCCGCCGTAATCCGATCCACCTGTCCTCCTTTCCCCGTCCGCGACGGGTCCGTCCGGCATCCCGGGAACGGGTGGCGCGGCCGCCACTCGAAACGGCCGTTCCCGGAAAGAGTATCTTCTTTGGAATCGGAATGTCAATCGACGGCGATCGGCAATGGGTGCCCGAAGCGCCGGGAATAGCCGGCAGGGGGGAAAGGGGGCGTTCCGGCCCGTCCTTTCAGGAACGTGGAACGCCTTCAGGCGGCCCGGAACGAAAAGGTCCGGCCGGCCGCCCCGGGCGATACCCGGTCGCCCAGGGCCTTCCGGAAGAAATCGACGGCGGGGTCTCCCGTGCAGTGACAGGGGATCAGCTTTTCCGGTTCCAGGAGCCGCAGCGCTTCTGCCGTCCGGTTCAAACGTTCACGGCCGGCGCCGAGCAGATGAAAGCCCCCGATGACGGCCCGCACCCCGAGACCGCCGTTCAGCCGGCGGACGTGGTTCAGGGTGTTGATCAGACCGGCGTGGGCACAGCCGACGCACACGATCAGCCCGTCGCCGTTGCGGATCCACAGGGCGAGATCGTCCTCCATGGCGTCTTTCCGGTTTCCCCGCGCGTCGAGGTAGAACGGTTCGTGCCCTTCCTTGAAATCCGTTTCCCGGGGGATGGGGCCGGTGACGCCGATCCCTTCGGCAAGCAGGACCGGCTGCTGGACCCAGTGGAGGCGTTCCAGGGGAAACCTGTCGAGGGCCTCCATGGCCTCCCGGGGCATGTGAATCGGCCTGGACGTCCCGTCCCCGACGCCGTACCGGGGGAGCACGATCCCCGGATGGCAGTAAACCTCGATATTCCGGGTCCGCCGGAGGACCGAGGGAATGCCGCCGGTGTGATCGTAATGGCCGTGGCTCAGGACGAGGGCATCGGTTGCCGCCAGATCGACGCCGAGGACCCGGGCGTTGTGTTCCAGGGCCTCTCCCTGCCCCGTGTCGAACAGGGTTTTCCTGCCTCCCGTCTCGATCCACAGCGACAGGCCGTGCTCGGCGGCAAGCTCCCCGCCGCCGGCCCGGTTGTCGACCAGAATCGTTATCTTCACATCGCCGGCCGCGCGATCTTCAGTGGTCACAGACGTTCACCCCCGACCGCAGCGTTCCCGCAAGGAAGTCCTCCACCAGTTTTTCCGGGATCTCCGCGGGCGCCCCCACGATGACCTGGATGCCCCGTTGTGTAAACAGTTCCTGGGCGCGCTGTCCCATGCCGCCGGCGATGATCACGGTCGCGCCGCGTTCCGCCAGCCAGCGGGGCAGCAGGCCCGGCTCATGGGGCGGCGCCTCGACGTCCTCCCTGCCGACGACCCTGCGGCGGGCCGGGTCCGCGTCCACGAGCGCGAAACGCTCACAGTGCCCGAAGTGCATGCAAAGTTTTCCGTCCGCCAGGGGAATGGCTATCCTCATGTTTCCGTCCTCCTTCGCTTTGTCGGGTTCCGGCGGGGTTCCGGACCGCCCGGTCCCGTCCAGGGCCGCGATGGGAGCGGCGATGTCCCGCATGACCGCGGCGGTGGGGCTGGCGGCGTACTGATCGATGAACACCCGGCCGCCGTCGCAGGCTTCCGCGATCCCGGGGTCCATGGGAACGGCACCCAAAAACGGCACCCCCATGTCCGCGGCGATGCGCTCGCCCCCGCCCGAAGGCAGGATCCGGGTGATCTCGCCGCATTTCGGACAGGTGAACCCGCTCATGTTCTCCACCACGCCGAGCACGGGAACATGAAGCTGGCGGCAGAACGTGATGGACTTGCGAACGTCCACCGCGGCCACCCTCTGGGGGGTGGTCACGATCACCGCGCCGTCCAGGGCGCCGATGAGCTGGCAGACCGACAGCGGCTCGTCGCCCGTACCCGGGGGGGAATCGACGATGAGGAAGTCCAGGTCCCCCCAGGCGACGTCCGTAAGGAACTGCCGGATCACGTTCATCTTCATCGGCCCGCGCCAGATCACGGCGTCGTCCGGATTCCGCAGCAGGAACCCCAGGGACATGACCTTCAGGCCGCCCAGGTCGACCGGGAGCAGCCCGTCCTCGCACGCCTGGATCTCCTCCCCTTCGAGCCCCAGCATGGTGGGGATGCTCGGGCCGTGCATGTCGACATCGAGCAGTCCGACCCGCTTTCCCGACATCGTCAGGGCCGTGGCGAGGTTCACCGCCACCGTGCTCTTGCCGACGCCGCCCTTGCCCGACAGAACGACGACCTTCCGCCGGATGCGGGAAAGCCGCGACCGGAGCCTGCGCTCTTCATCGGAATCCCCGGCGTCCTTCTCCTTCCCGTGTCCGGAGGCCAAGCATTCCCCGTCCCCGCAGGTGCCGCAGGTCCGCTTCCCTTCACCGGCGTCCGCCGGCTTTTCCTCCCTGACTCCCAGAGAATCCTCGCACGCCGCCCGGAGCGTGTCGGCCGCCAGGAGCGCGCAATGCTCGAACTCGGGGGGCAGGCCGCCCAGTGCGGACAGGATGTTCCGCTGCCCCAGGGCCGCCACGTCCTCGATCCGCCTGCCCCTGGCCAGCGCCGTCGCCGCGCTCCCGCAGGCCAGCGAGGCGTAGCATCCATCCGTGACAAAAGAGGCCCGGGTCACCCGGCCTTCCTGCACCGCCACCCAGAACTCCATGGTGTCGCCGCAGGGGCCGGTGATGCGGGCGTGACCGTCAAATTCCCCGAGGGGCCCATGATTCCGGGGATTCGTCCCGTGATCGCGCGCCTGGGCCGACAACTTTTCCAGATCATTGCATTCCATACTTTTTATCGCCTCCGGTTAAACGAGTCGCTTCCAGATGTTTCGAATGTCCTCCGCGCAAGGGGCTTCGACTTCCACGACCGCCCGCTCGCGCATCTGGGCCAGGGTGACCGCACGGTCATACCGGATGCGGCCGACGACGCGCGCCCCGGCCCGTCGCGCCTGCTCCTCTATTTTTTCCGTCATTTCCGGGTTGAGGTCCCACTTGTTCACGCAGACCGCCGCGGGAATTTCGAAATGCCGCGCCAGCGACAGCACCCGTTCCAGGTCGTGCTCGCCGGACACCGTGGGCTCCGTGACGGCCAGTACGTCCGTCGCGCCGGTCAGCGACGCGATGACGGGGCAGCCGATCCCGGGCGGACCGTCCACGAGGATCAGGGAACGATGCTCCCCTTCGGCGACGCGGCGGGCCTCCCGGCGGACCGTGGACACCAGCTTGCCCGAGTTCTCCGCCGCCACGCCCAGCCGCGCGTGGACCATGGGGCCGCAGCGGGTCTCCGACACCATCCATTCGCCGCAGAGCCTTTCGGGAAAATCGATGGCCTGCGCCGGGCAGAAGCGGACGCACACGCCGCACCCCTCGCAGGCGGCGGGGTCGACGGAGAATCCGGCATCCCCGCCGTCCGTGCCGTTCATTCTTACCGCATCGAACCGGCAATAATCAACACAGTTTCCGCATCCGATGCAATCCTCCGGGCGTATCACGGCCTCGTGGCCGCTCCGGAATTCATGGCGTTCCAAGACCCGGGGCGCAAGGACCAGATGCAGGTCCGCCGCGTCCACGTCGCAGTCGGCGATGACCGGCCGGTCCGCAAGAACGGCGAAGGATGCCGCCACGCTGGTCTTCCCGGTGCCGCCTTTTCCGCTGATGATCACGATTTCCTTCATGGGTTCCTGTCCTTGTCCGTCCCGGCGGGCCGCCGCGGGACGCTGCTTCCGTAAAAGACATGTCCTTCGTACTTCGTTTTCACGAGATCCCCCCGCGCCAGGAGCCGGTCCACGACTTCCCAGGAGGCCCCGGCCCGGGACAGAAAGACGGCCACGGCCTCCTCCCGCATGGGGTGGACGGCGACGATGCCCGCGAGGTCCCGTTCGACGTCGCCGGTGACGGCGAAGTCATCCCCCTCGTAGCCGGTCAGGCATTCCACGGGTACCGCACCGTTCTCGAAAATCCTGCGCGTCCGTTCGAGGGTTTCCCCGTCGGGGCCCCGCACCCACGCCTCCGCGGGCGGGCGGGTCGGAATACCGAGATACGCCCCGTGCAACCGCAGTCCGGACAGAAAACGGACAAGCTCCTCCACGCATTCCCTGCCGTCGTTGAGCCCCCCCACAAGCATCGTTTCCGTCACCAGCCTGCCACCGAACGCGGCGGCGAACGCGCAAAGCCCGTCCAGGATCCGGGACAGCCGCAGGGCGCCGTGGGGCCGGTCGATCCGCCTCCAGATTTCCTCCCGGACGGAATCGACCTTCACGGAAACCCAGTCGGCGCCGCCGAGTTCCTCCCGCACGTCCTCGCGCCACAGGAGGGATCCGTTCGTGATCACGCCGACGGGCACCCCGAGCGTCTTCAGCATCGCGATTTCCCTGCCCAGGTTCACATCCAGGGTGGGCTCCCCGTCGGGCACGAAGGTCAGGAAGTCGCACCGCCCGGATGCTTCTTCCGCCCTGGCGAGCCGCTCCCGCACATCCCGGAGGATGTCCCGGGGTGCAAAGAAAAAGCGGCGGTCCCGCCGCATCTTCGCGGTTCGTCCCGCCTGGCAGTAGACGCAGGAATAGGTGCAGACCCTGGCCCCGATGTTGTTGATACCCAGGCTCCGTCCGAGACGCCTCGACGGAACGGGGCCGTAGGAGTATCGACTGCCGTTTTCCGTCACGATCCGCCTCCGCAGGGCGATTTTCCGCAGCGCTCCTCGCGGCCGCAGCAGGTCCGGCCTTCCCGCTCCAGGGAGCACCCCTGTCCCGCACGTCCCGTCGTTTTGCCGCGGCCCGAGCCTTTGAGAACAAAACCGGCGCCTCCGCTGATCAGCCGCCGGACCTCACCGCCGCACCCGGGGCATTCCGCGAGGGGCGGATCGGTGATGGACTGCCTGCGTTCGAAATTCAGGCCGCAGGATTGGCACGCGTATTCGTAAGTCGGCATCGCTCATGCCTCCTTTGGATTCGTCCGGAACATCGTCTTCTCGACGAGGCTCCGGAAAAGCCCCCGGTATTCCGGAAGCGCCTCCACGATCAGGCTCCCCCTGGAACAGGCTTCCGCGATCCGCCGGTCGTCGGGGATCTCCAGAAGAATCGGAATGTGCCGCTGCCCGCAGTACCGGTGCACCCGGTCATCACCGATCCCGACCCGATTGACCACGACCCCGAAGGGGATGCCCAGTTCCCGCACCATCTCCACCGCGAGCGTGAGGTCGTGAAGGCCGAAGGGGGTCGGCTCCGTGACGAGCAGAACGAGATCCGCGCCCCGCAGGGTGGCGATGACGGGACACGAGGTTCCGGGAGGCGCGTCCAGAATCGCGGGGAGGTCTTTCCGCAGGCGCGCCTTGACCGCGTGGATGAGAGGCGGCGCCATGGCCGCGCCGATGTCGAGCCGTCCCTGGACGAGCGTGACGTTCCGGGCCCGCCGGGTTTCGACGGCGCCGATGGGCCTCGCCGTTTCGCGAATGGCTTTTACTGGACACACCATCGTGCATCCGCCGCATCCGTGGCACATTTCCGGAAAGACGAGGGGCGTGGTCCCGAAGGAAACGATGGCGTGGTACTCGCAGAACCTGCCGCATTCGCCGCAGCCGTCGCACAGGGCCTCGTCCACCTCGGGAACGGGAATGCCGATAATTTCCCTGCCCGTCGGCTCGCCCTTCAGAAACAGGTGGTCGTTCGGCTCTTCCACGTCGCAGTCCAGAAGCTGGATCTCCGAATCGAACGCCCGCGCCAGGTTCACCGAAACCGTCGTTTTGCCGGTACCGCCCTTTCCCGAAGCGATCGCGAGAATCATTCCGAACCCTTGAACGGCTTCATGCCCTTTTCATGTCCAATGGCCTTCGACATCCGCGGTTTGGGCCTCGGGAAGCTCTCCCGCCCGGTACCGGGCAAGGGCCTCGGCCACCGTGCCTTCTCCGGCGTAGTGGATCCTGATTCCCGCCGCCCGGAGCACCCGAAAGGCCTTCGGGCCGCAGTGGCCCGTCACGAGCGCTTTCGCTCCCAGCCTGGCCACCGTTTCCGCCGACTGGATCCCCGCCCCCTGGGCCGCGTCCAGGCTCTGCCGGTTGTCCACCACTTCAAAGGTCTCCCGGTCCAGATCGTAAACAAGAAACTTCGGGGCGCGGCCGAACCGGCTGTCCAGCGGGGCCGCAAGATCGCCGCCCGATACAGTGAATGCAACTTTCATTTTCCTTCTCCTTCAACGAAGTTCACGAACCCGGAAACCGGATCTACGGCCGGTCCGCCGTCTTCTCGATTTCCTCGATCCGCTTTCGCACCGCATCGAGTTCGTTCTGCAGCGCCTCGGCCTGGTTCCTGAGCGCCTCCCGTTCCGCTCCCGGATCCGGCTTCCCGTAAGGTCCCGCGTATCCGTAAAACGCAACACCGGGGAACATCGCTCCGGGACGTCCGGACGGATGGAACCTGTTTTGCCATCCGAATCCGCCGCCGAATCCCCGGCCGCGGAAACCGCGGCCCCTTCCGAAACCCATTCCGAAACCGCGCCCGGGGACCGGGTTGGCGTACCCGGGCGTTTCATGGCCGGCGCAGAAGCCGGCCGCCCGTCCGGTCATGGCTCCCATCCCGGCGGGTCCCGTTCCATCTCCTCTCGGCATAGTCCTGTTCTCCTTTCTCATCGATTTTCCTTTATTCCCTGGCCATCAGGGTTCCGCACCCGGGGCACTTGCGCTCGACGCAGGGAATGCCCCTTTCGTGCGGTTCCTTCCTCCCGCATTGCGGGCACACGCAAAAGCCCGCTGGCCCGGAGGCACGGGGCCCGCCCATACGGCCGCCCCTCATACCGCCCGGTCCCTCTCCTCTTCCTTTGCCCTGGCCCCGGCCCTGTCCTCTTCCCCCGCCCATTCCGCGTCCTCCCGGCTTCATGGCATATCCCTCCGGATCATTCTCGTTTCTTCCTCCGAACCTCCGGCCCTTTCGTCCGAAACAGCCCGGCATGGCAAAGGCTCCGCACTCCAGCGTGCCGTCCAGCCAGGCGCGGATGACCTCCTGCAGATCGCCCGCCACGAAGGGGATCACCCGGATCCCGTAAGCGGCGACCAGTCCGTGGATGGGCCTGGAAATCGCGCCGCATACCAGGACTCCGACGCCCAGGTCCATGAGCCGGAGGGCCTTCCGTACGGGCAGTTCCACCGGCAGCGTTTCCTGCGTCTGCCGGACGACGCGCCCGGATTCGGACTCGACGACGCAGATCCGGCGCGCCGTGTCGAAGACCGGTGCGATGCGGTTTTCCCAGTGTGCAAACGCCGTTTTCATCGGTCCCGTCCCTGCCGTCGTTTCTTCCTTGATTTGCAAAAGCGCTGCCAGAAGCGCCCGCTCACCGGGACGGCATGCAATCGACTGCAATGGAGGACGTTGACGGAATGTCGAGAGGCGTGGGTGGGACTTCTTGCAGTAGCATGCACGCTACTGCATAGCCATTATGGAGGGTGCAACAGTGCTACTGTTTCTCCCCGTGGCGGGACCGCCCGTCACGGTCCGGAAGGGGAATGCCCAGTTTTTTCATTTTACGGAACAGGGTGGTCTTGTGGATGCCGAGTTCCCGGGCCGCCGCCAGACGATTGTAGTCGTTGCGTTCAAGGGCCGCATGGATGGCCCGGGCGTCGAGGATGTCGTGGGCGAACTGCATGTCGGCACCCGTACCGGAAGACATGCCATGGGCCGTCAACTCCCCGGGCAGATGGGCGATGCCGATGGGCCCGTCGCCGCAGAGGATGAAGGCGCGCTCGACGGCGTTTTCCAGTTCCCGGATGTTTCCCGGCCAGTCGTGGGCCATGAGAAGGGAGAGGGCTTCCGGGGAAATCCCGCTGACGGTCCTCCCCTGGAGCCGGTTGAACCGGTCGATGAACTGGTCCAGGAGAAGGGGAATGTCCTCTTTCCGACGGCGCAGCGGGGGCAGTTCGATCCGCACGACGTTCACCCGGTAGTAGAGATCCTCCCGGAAAACCCCGAGGTGCACCTGCCCGGCCAGGTCCTTGTTGGTGGCCGCGATCACCCGGACATCGGCGGTCTCGGAGCGGGTCGCCCCCAGCGGTTCGAAGGTCCGATCCTGGAGGACGCGAAGCAGCCGGACTTGCAGGGCGGGACTGATCTCGCCGATTTCATCGAGGAACAGGGTCCCTCCCCCGGCCAGGGCGAACCGGCCCGGTTTGTTCCTGTTCGCGCCGGTGAACGCCCCGGCCTTGTAGCCGAAAAGTTCCGACTCCAGGAGCGTGTCGGGCAGGGCCCCGCAGTTCACCGCGACAAAGGGCCCTTTCTTTCGAGGGCTGAGTGAATGGATCGTCCGCGCCACCAGTTCCTTGCCCGTTCCCGTTTCCCCGAGAAGGAGCACCGTGCTGGGACTCGCGGCGACGGCGGGAAGGACCTCGAACACCCGCTGCATCAGGGGACTCCGGCTGACGAGGTCGCCGGCACTGTACTTCCCTTCCAGTTCCCGGCGAAGCGCCTCCACCTCCGACAGGTCGCGGAAGGTTTCCGCGCCGCCGACCACACGGCCGCGGCCGTCCCGCAGCACGGCCGTGGAAACGCTGATGGGAATGCGGTTCCCGTCGGAATCGACGATGTAGCCGGATTTTCCGATGACGGGTTTGCCCGTCTTCAGGGTCTGCTGCAGGGCGCAGGCGGCCCCGCACATGCTGGACCGGAAGACGTCGGAGCAGCGACGCCCGATGGCTTCCTCCCGGGGGACGCCGGTGATCTCCTCGGCGGCCCGGTTGAACGACGTGACGCGCCATTCCAGGTCCACCGTGAAAACGCCGTCGGAGATGCTTTCAAGCACCGCATCGGTGGGCGCATGGACTTTCGACATTTTGTTCTTACCGCCATTCATTCCGATGTGCTCCGGTATCTTTCGTCCAAAGAATCTCTTGAAACAACGGGCGGAAAAACATTCGGATCTCAACGCGTCCCCGACCCGTAACTGTTTTGCCAGTATACGTCAAAAAAAAACCAATTCCAACCCGTCCGTAATGCATGAGCGTTTCTCCCGCCGCCCGGCCTCGACGTCTGTGGCCTGATATATGCATATGCTATCCTCGATCTTCCGGGTACCGTAAAAAACCTTCCGACGGTTCGAGAAAGGCGGCTTTACGGGAATTCAGAAATGTGAGAAGAGAAGCCATGAAGGAGAAAACGTTCGTCTGCCGCCCCATCGGCATCATCCACTCACCCTTCAGGGACACGGACGGCATGCCCATCCAGACCACCGGCGCCCGGGGCGTCCCCGGAACGATCGCCGTCGACGAACGCTACCGGGAAGGGCTCCGGGACCTGGACGGGTTCTCCCATCTCATCCTCCTGTACCACTTCCATCTCTCCCGGGGGTACTCCCTCGTGGTGAAGCCCTTTCTGGACGATTCGGAACGGGGCCTCTTCGCCACCCGGGCCCCAAGGCGTCCCAATCCGATCGGCCTGTCGGTGGTGCGGCTCGTCCGGGTCGAGGGAACACTCCTGCACGTGGAGGACGTGGACATCGTCGACGGCACCCCCCTTCTGGACCTCAAGCCGTTCGTCCCGCTCTTCGATGACCGGCAGGACGTGAAAACCGGCTGGCTCGACGGCCGGGGGGAAAACGCTTTTCACACCCGGGCGGACCGGCGGTTCAGATCCTAGCGGAACCGGACGGAACGTCGCGGGGAAAAGGATAAGGTCATTCAGGGTTTTTCATACAAAAAGGAAGGAGGACAGCATGTTTCACGAGGAACGATGCGATTTTTGCGGAGAGTGCCTGGCAAGGTGCCATTACCTGCCCTTTGACGGGAAAAACGGGGGCGAGGCGTTCAAGAAGCTGGTCCGGGGAGAAAAGCCGGACTGGCTTTACGACTGCGTCACCTGTATCGCCTGCAATGAATACTGTCCCAGGGACGCCCGGCCTTTCGACCTGATCCTGAGCAGGATGGAAGCGACGGGCGACTTCACCGATCCGGCCCTGCGCCAATCCATGGCGGACCGCTTCAAGGCCGAAGGGGAACCGAAGCCCGTGGCGAAGGCGAAGCGGGCCATGTCGCTGTGCGTCATGGAAGGCAGCATGCCCTGGGCGATCCAGGGGAAGCTCTTCGAGGGCCTTCCCCTCCTCAAGGGACGGCACTATTTCTGCAACGTCCTGTTCGCCCACATGGGCGACGAATCCATCATGCGGGACCGCCTGCAGGGAATGGTGGACAATCTGGCCAAGTCGGGCGCCGAAGAGATCGTGGTGGTTCATGACGACTGTTACGCCGTCCTCAAGGGGGTCGCCCCCGAATACGGAATCCGCCTGCCCTTCCGTCCCGTGTCCATCTTCGAGCACCTCCGGGACTACCTGAAGGCGCACACGGGCGAGATCAGGAAACTCGGCATGAAGGTGGCCTACCAGCGCCCCTGCGCCTCCCGGTACACGCCGGAGAAAGACCCCCTCCTGGACGAGATTTTCGCGCTCATCGGCGTGGAGCGGGTGAAACGGCAATACGACGGCGTCAACGCCCTGTGCTGCGGCGTGGAGCTGGCGGGACCGAACCTGAAGCTGTTCCCGAGGGGCAAGAACTTCGAGCCCTTCCGGGAGAAGAACGTCCGGGACGCGAAGGACGCCGGCGCCGAGGCGATGGTCTACCTGTGTCCCATGTGTTACCGGACCCTCGGGAAAAAGGTGAAGGAAGCGGGGATGACCAACCTCATGATCAGCGATCTCTGCCGGCTGGCCATCGGCGAAACCCTGCCCGCGGACAAGCCGCTGTAAGACGGAACCGGACCGGCCGCCTCCCGGAAACCCGGGAGGCGTTCCCGGACCGTTGCAAAAACAGATCCGGAAGGAGAGCCCGATGACAAAAAGCGTCCCCCTGAAGGAAATCGACAAGGTGGAAATCCTGACCCTTCAGGACAATTACATCGACCTGACGGCCATGGACAACAGCGAGATCGTGCAGCGCGCCATGCCCATGAAAGACGGCCAGCTCCGGAATTCGATCCTTGCGGAGCACGGGTTTTCCGCCCTTGTCCGGACAACGGCCGGCGACGAAACGCACACCCTCCTCTTCGACACGGGATTTTCCGAAATCGGTGCGGCTTACAACGCGAAAGCCCTGGGGGTGGACCTTTCCCAGGTCGAGACGGTCGCCCTGTCCCACGGACACATGGACCACACGGGCGGATTCGCCGCCATGATGGAGGCGCTCCCCCGAAAGGGCCTCCCCATCGTGACGCATCCGGCGGCCTTCCGGTCCCCCCGGTACCTGAAATTCGGGGAAACGACGAAGATCGTCCTGCCGTCCCTGACCCGCGAGGAGGTGGCCGCCACGGGCATGAAACTCGAGGAAACCGACAGGCCCGCGCTTCTGTCCGGCGGGCACGTCCTCTTCCTGGGCGAGATCCCCCGGAAGACGGACTTCGAAAGGGGATTCCCCGTGGCCCACTACCAGGAGGAGGGGGTGGAGAAATGGGACCCCATCGAGGACGACACCTCGCTGGTGATGAACCTCGGGGGAAGGGGACTCGTGGTCCTGTCCGGGTGCGCCCATTCGGGCATCGTCAACACGGTGATTTACGCCCGGGAAGTGACCGGCGTCGAAAAGGTCCACGCGATCATGGGCGGTTTCCACCTGGGCGGCCCCCTCTTCGAACCCATCATTGAAAGAACCACCGGGGAACTCGGAAAATTCAATCCCGACCACATCGTTCCGACGCACTGCACGGGCAGGAAGGCCATCGCCTTCATGGAACAGGAGATGGGGGACCGGTTCATTCTGAACATGTCGGGAACGAAACTGACCTTTTCGGCCCGGTGACCGCGGGGCCGGAGGGATTCCCGTCATACGCGCAGGCGCGCAGCCCGGCCGCGGGCCGCACCCTTCAGCGGGCCGGGCGCGCGGTTCCCGGTCCGCCGGCCCGCCCGGCGTCCTCCTGACAGATCCGGGAGCGAAGAAACGCGACGAGCCTGTCCGGGTCGTCGGTGCCGACGAACAGGCTTGTCGCACCCATGTCGATCCGGACGCAGTCGAACCCGCCGATGTTCCATAACCAGCCCCTCCGAGTCCAGTGAATGCCCCAGCCCGCGGAAAACGTGGAACGTTCCCGCCCGGCGCCGGTCATGGCGGCGTAGGGGATCGTTTTCCGGAAGAGGGGCAGGGGTCCGAAGCGGACGGCAAGCCGCGTTCCCTCGTCACGGACGGTCAGGCGGGCAAAGGCGAAGGACAGGAGGACGAAGAACGCGACGAGCGACACGAGTACGACGGGGAGGGGTGTTTCTCCGCGGACGACGGGGGCCAGCACCAGGACGACCGCCGCCGAGACGAGCAGGACCGGTTGAAGGATTCCTCTTTGCGTGTGCGAATATTCCGTAATCCCGGCCATCGAGCCATACCCCCTTTTCTGCGGCGATTGTCAGCCCTTTGAAGCCCGCCGTGCGCCCGTGAAAAAAACGGAAGACCCGAAGCGGCCTCAGGAAACCCTTCCGTCCCGAACGCCCCCCGAGGAGGCCACAGCGGCGATGACCGCGGCGCCGATGCCCGACCCGTCCCTGGCCGGTTCGAGCCGGACCCTCCCCGCCCGGGCCCCGAAAATTTCGGCCAGGGCCTCCATCATGTTTTCCGCAAATCCGGGATATTTTTCGAAGAGGGAACCGTCGACGGCGACGGCGTGACCCTTTTCGAGGCCGGGATCCATCCAGGAGAGAACGGCGGCGATGGCCGCCCCGGCGATCCGGGCCGCCCGCCGGGAAACGATGCGGCAGACCTCCGCCGCGGCCCGTCTTTCGCGGTCCGCCAATTCCACAAGTCCGAAATCGGGAAAGAAGTCCCCGCCTGCCGCCGCTTTCGCGAGATGCTCCGCGGTCAGGGCATACGCCCGGGACAAAGGGGACCGGTCCAGCCCCCCCGGCAGGAGCTTAAGGGCGCTCATCTCGAGGAAAATCCTTCTCGCCAGTTCGCCCAGGTACATTCCCGAGACCGTCTTTTCCATGCGCTGCCGCCCGGGGTTGAAGGAGTCCCCGTCCACGGCCCGGTCGTAAGCGTTCACATCGAGCTTGTCGAAGTTCCCCCACTCCATGTTGACGATCATCTCGCCGTCGGGGTCGAGCCCCGGGCATTTCGCGATCCGGCCCGCCTTCTCGGGGTAGCAGGCGTTCGTCCCCGTTCCCAGGATCACGCCCATGTCGCATTCGGGGTCTCCGTAGCTCCCCGCCGCCAGGGCGCCCACGGTGTCGTTCGCCAGGGCGGCGACACGGACGGCGTCCAGCCGTTCGCGCGCGAGCGCCCCGGCAAGGAGCGCCGCCACGTCCCTCCCGACGACGCCGGCGGCGGTGTACCCTTTCGTCCAGGTCAGGAGCTTCCCCGCCGCGACGGAGCTTTGCGCCACGGGAAAGGAAAAGGCGAAGGCGAGATCGAGGCGGCCCGGGTCCGGGGGGCCGTACTCCCGGAGAAACGACGCGACGCACCGGGCGACGAAATCGAAAAGAGCGGCGCCGTCGCCCCGCATGGCCTCGCCGGGGACGGCGAACCGGCTTGCGGCCTCGGGCCTCGCACCGCCTTTTCCGTCAAGCGCCACGGCAAGGACGCGGACGTTCGTCCCTCCCAGATCGACGGCGAGAAAGCGTCCCCGTTCGGTCCCCGAAGGCCGGCGGACGAAGGAGGGAAGCATGGGAAGGGAGCTTTCCTCCCCGGCGAGGCCCCGCCGCATCTCCTCGTGAAAGCGGGCGACGATCCCCCGGGCGTCGGGAAGGGCGACCTCGAAGAGGCCCCCCAGGCGGGCGAGAAAATCATCACTTCGGCGATCCTGTTTCATGTCCGTTTCCACCGGTGCCTGAGGATCCCGGCGGGATCCCCCTGCGCGTTTCCCATGCCCCGTTCCGGGGAGGGCTTCCCCGTCCTGTTTTGACGACAGATTGCGTTTTCCGGAGGAAAGTATAGGGAGGCCGCGGCGCCCTGTCAACGCGGAAGGGGGGGAAGCCCGATGGTTTTTTTCTCTTGACATCGGTGCCTCAAACCGGCCATGTTCCCCGTCGGATGCACGTGGAAGCTCCGGAACATTCATCCGCGACAGCATTCGTCACCCGGATGTCCGGCAGCGGGACCATCCCCGGAACGGAGGGGGCGTCCCCGGAACGACGACGGGAGGTCCCGGCGGTTGGAAAACACGAACGGAAACTTCTTCCTCGCCCGGGTGCGGAAATACCTGGGGCGCGTCGTTCCGGAAGGGCTCCGGAGCGAACGGGCGGCCGCCTGCCTCGGGCTCGCCTTCGCCGTCCTGTGCTGGGCGGCCAACACCGTCCTGGCCCGGGGCGTGGTCCACGAAACCGGCCCCATGGCCCTGTCCTTCTGGCGGTGGGTGACGGCGTGGGTCATCCTCCTCCCCTTCGGGCTCCCCCACGTCCGCAGGGAAATAACAATCATCGCCGAAAACAAATGGAAACTGGCCGCGCTGTCCCTCTTCAGCGTGGCCCTGTACAATTCGGTCCTCTACGTGGCCGCCCAGTTCACCACGGCCATGAACATGTCCATCGTGACGGCCGCGTTCCCCGCGGTCACCGTCCTGGCCGCATGGGTCCTCATCGGGGAGAGGCCCGAAAAAATCCAGATCGCCGGGATCTTCATATCGGCCCTGGGCATGCTGGCCATCATCTTCAAGGGTTCTCCGGCGAACCTGTTTTCCCTGCAGTTCGGGTCCGGGGATCTCCTGGTCGTCGGGGCCGTCCTGAGCTGGGCCCTCTATTCCGTCCTCCTCCGGAAATTCCGGGTCGCCCTCCACCCCATGACGCTTCTGACCGTCACGGTCACCGCCGGCACCGCCATGATCCTCCCCTTCTACCTCGCGGAGGCGGTCCATTCGGACCTGCTCCGTTTCACGGCGAAAAACGCGTCCGTCTTCCTCTTTCTCGCCCTGTTCCCCTCCCTTCTCGCCTATTTTTTCTGGAACAACGGGGTTCTGAAGATCGGATCGGGAAGGGCCGCCTTTTTCATGTACCTGCTGCCCGTCTTCGGGTCCCTGCTCGCCTTTCTGTTCCTGGGAGAGGAATTCCAGTCCTACCACCTGGCGGGAAGCATTCTCGTCTTCATCGGGCTTTATTTCGCGATCAGGAGGTAGCGCCGCCGAAACGGCGCCCCCTGCCTTTCAGGAAGGTTTCCACCCGGGCCAGCACCTCCGGGACAATCCGCTCCTCGCCCACCTCCCTGAAATCCACGGTGGTCTCCGCCACCGCGACCGAGGGGACGTCCCCCGGGTTGTCCCTGAACGCGCACCCCGACAGGCAGCCGCAAAGAAAGACCACGAAATCGGCCTCGTCCCCGCCGCCGTAGGCCACGCGGCAGCCCATGCCCTCCAGCGCCTCCCGGAGGTCGAGGGCGATGCGGCCCCGGGCGATCCGGGGGTGGCACCCCCCGCAGAACAGGATGCGCACCACGGCGGACCCTGATTCCCTTTCCCTGCCGCCGCTCATGACGCCCCCGAAAAAAACCGGTCAACGGCCAAACGCCGGGGAGCATCCATCAGACGGGAATCCCGGCGATCCGCTTCGCCAGCGCCTTTTTGTGCTCGAGGTTCCCCTGCCGGGAGATCATGATGCGCTGCGCCTGGGGAGACCCGGCCCCGTGCATGGACTCGGTGCGGTAGCCGACGGCCGCCGTTCCGAGGGTGAGGTTTTCAATGAGCCGCAGAATCCGCATGCGGTGCTCCGTGGGAACCGAGGGAACGCCGCGGAGGTACTTCTCGATGTACCGGCCCGCCACGGGATGTCCCAGGTCCTTCTCGGAAGGCATGGTCACCATGAGCCCGCCGGCGATGTCCTCGGCGAGCCGGGCGATCTCGTACGGGAACCGGGTGACGTTCTGCTTGCAGACGTTCGCCAGGAGGAGGTCGACGAGGTAGTTCCCGGAGGCCGTCCGGTGCCCTTCGGCGGAGCAGGCGATTCCGCAGGAGTACAGGGTCTCGTTCAGGTGCGTCATCTCGATGAGCTTGTCCTTCACGTGGGAGGCCCGGGCGGCGCCGTTGTAGTCGGCCGCCAGCGCCGCCGCGCCGATGAGGACGTCCCCCACGCCCACCTTGCAGCCGCCGTAGCTCTGGCGGTGATAGGCGGCGAAGCGCTCCACCAGGGCGCCGCTGAACTCGTACTCGCCGCACAGGAACACGTTTTCCCAGGGCACGAAAAGGTCGTCGAAGATCATCATGGCCTCATGCCCGCCGAACTCCCGGTTGCCCATGTCGAACCGCCCGCCCTCCAGTTTGCGGGTGTCGCAGGACTGGCGGCCGTAGATGTAGACGATGCCTTCGGCGTCGGCGGGCGCCGCGAAGGAAAGGGCGAAGTCGGCGTCCTCTCGGGTCATCGTGAGCGTGGGCATGACGAGGATCCAGTGGGAGTTGAGGGCGCCCGTCTGGTGGGCCTTGCAGCCCCGGACGACGATCCCCTCCTTCCGCCTTTCCACGACGCGGCAGAAAAGGTCCGGGTCTGCCTGTTTCGAGGGACCGAGACCGCGGTCGCCCTTGACGTCCGTCATGGCGCCGTCCACGGTCCAGTCCTCCTCCTGCATCCGGAGCATGAAGTTCCGGAAACGCCGGTGGTAGTCCGTGCCGAGTTTGGCGTCCATCTCGAAGGTCACGCTGTCCACGGCGTTGACCGCATCCATGCCCACGCAGCGCTGGAAGCAGGCCGCCGTCCTCTGGCCCATGAGGCGCTGCATCTTCACCTTCTTCACCAGGTCCCCCGTGCTCTGGTGCAGGTGGCAGAAGCGGTTGATCGTCCCGCCCGTCAGGGAGGAGGTGGCCGTCATCAGCGCCTCGTGTTCCGGGTCCTGTGCAAGGGCATAGGTCATCTTGACCGAGTTCATGGACGGGCGGATGATGGGGTGGTCGACGACGTTTTCCACCTCTTCGCCCATCAGGTACACCTTGAATTTCATCCTTCGGAGACTGTCCTCGTACGCATCCGGTGTCATCAACGGCATAAAGATCACCTCCTGATCGATGATTGTGCCGCGGGACGTCCCCCCGTCCGGCGCCTGCAACCGCGGCGGCGGCCGCCGCCCTCTTTCCCTTGAGATCCGGTAACACAATAAAGCGCCGAAAGTCAAAAAGGTTCCCTCGGGGCACGGAAGCATCAAGGAGGTGTCCGTCACCCTGCCCGCTCGGGTACTTGACAGCACGGTGGAAACATAGAACAATCCTTTTCATTGTCCCGGGCGGTTTCATTTGAACGAAAAACAGCACGGATCGCGCGCCGGGGCATCGAACGCGGCAAGCCGGTTTTCCGCCGGACCCGCGATGGAGGTGGGTTCTTATGACAGATCGGCGCATTACGGAACGGCTGAGAATCCTCGGGGCCCTCGGAATGGCGGGCATGCTGCTCCTTGCCGCCTGCGCCCACCCGACGGGCGACGTGATCCTGAGGAGCAAGAACCTGATCGAAGTCCAGGGCCAGTACGACCAGGCGATCCGGATCCTGGAGGCGGAAGCGGCGCGCAACCCGTCGTCGGCAGCCGTGTGGTACTGGCTGGGAATCGGCCGCTACAAGAAGGGAGACTTCGACAACGCCTCGAAGTCCCTGGAGCGGGCCTTCGATCTGAACCTGTACAAGACCTATCATCCGTCCGCTTACGAATATCTCGGCTGGTCGTACCTCAACACGGACAAATACGACAGGGCCGTCGAAACCTTCAGCAAGGCGCTCGCCATCGACCCGACACATGTCAGCGCGCTCCTCGGCCGCGGCAGGGCCTCCATGTTCCTGTCCGATGAACAGAAAGACCGGGGGATCGACGACTTCTCGCTGGTCCTGAAGCTTCAGCCCCGGAACGAGTTTGCCCTGCGCCAACGGGGATGGACCCGTTATTACAGGGCCCGGTACAACGAAGCCGTGGGGGATTTCAACGAGGCGCTCCGAATCATCGAGCCGGGCAACCGCCTGGCCTCGGAAGACGCCCATCGTGGCCGGGGGTGGGCCCATTACTACCTGGGGAATTTTTCCCAGGCGCTCGCCGATTTCGACAGCGTCCTCGGCGATCTTGAAAAATCGAATTTGTCCGACAATCAGAAATCCCAGGAGTTTTTCGACAATTTCTTCGGCCGCGGAAAGGATGCCTCCCGCGGAAAGGCCTACGCGCTGGTGGGACTCGGGCGGTATGACGAGGCAGCGGCCTTCATCACCGCAAACAAGGAATACATGAGCGGCAGCGACCTGCCGCTCCTGTATCACGCCATGGGGGAAAGGCAGAAAGCCTGGCAGCACCGCGGGGGCGAGGGGTTCATCGGCATCAGCATGCAGGATTATTCGGACGGGTCCGTCAGCGGGGTGAAAATCGTCGATGTCCTTCGGGACGGCCCCGCCGGGAAGGCCGGCCTCCGGCCCGGCGACATCGTGACAGCCGTGGACGGAAGGAAGATCTCCAACGCGACCGGCATGTTCGGAGAAGTGGTGAAATCAAAGCCGGGCGGATTCCTGACCGCGACGATCCTTCGCGACGGCAGGCCGAACGACTTTCGTCTCGTCGTCACATCCGCCGAGCCGTTCCTGTTGAACGATCCGCTCATTGCGCCGGTCTTGAAATTCGGGAAGGGGACGGCCGGGAAACCGGAACGACCCCCCGCCGCCGTGAAACCCGCAGCCGCCGTGCCGGCAGCCGCGCCGGTTCCCAGGGCATCCCCCGGCGGCGTCTCGCAGGCCTGGGCGGTGGTCGTCGGTATTTCCAGATACCTCAACGCCACAGGGGACGGCCTCACGAATCTCGCATTCGCCGACGACGACGCAAAGGCCTTCGCCCGGGCGCTGGCAACGCTCGGCTGGAGCGAAAGCCACGTCAGGCTCCTCATCAACGAGGATGCCACCATGCGGAACATCGTGATCGCCCTGGAATCCTGGCTGACCAAAACGGGTCCCGACGACCTGATCGTCCTTTTCTGGTCGGGCCACGGCTTTCCCGATCCGGAAGACCCGGAGAAAGTCTATCTGGCCTGCTACGACACCGACATCCGCATCCCCGCCACGGGATACCGGATGGACAAGGTGCGCCAGGCCCTCGAAGAGAGAAGGGCCCGGAACGTGATCGTGCTCGCCGACACGTGCCACGCCGGGAAACTCATCACCCGGGGCGGCCGGGGGATTTCCATCGTGCCGCAGATCGACAGGATGAGAAGGGATCAGGCCGTTCCAAAGGGCTGGATCTTCATGGTCGGGGCCGATTCGGACCGCCAGGCCATCGAGCACTCGTCCTGGACGAACGGGGCCTTCACCCACACCCTCCTGAAAGGGTTGTCCGGCGAGGCCGACGGGTACGAGAGCATCGGCCCCAAGGACGGCAGGGTCACCATGGGCGAGCTTCGGGGTTTCCTCAATTCCGTGATGCCCGACGAGACGCAGCGGGTCCTGGGCGCCGCGAAAAGGCCCGTCATCACGACCAGCACCGGGGATCCCGACATCTGGAACCTTTCGCTGCAGGCCCCCTGAGGCCGGGGAGGGGTTCCCGGGAGTTCCCCGTCACCCGCGCGGCTCGAGCTCGACCTTGAGTTCGAGAAACTTGAGCAGGTCCTTGAGGCTGATCACCCCCGCCAGCCGGTCCCCCTCGAGGACCATGAGACGGCTGGAGCCGGTCCGGTTCATCAGCGAAAGCGCCTCCATGGCATCCGTTTCCGGAGCGACGGTGTTTTCCGGCGAACAGGCCGCGGCCATGTCCCCCGCCGTTCTCCGGCCCCATTCCTCCCTCGGGATCTCTTTCACCTGTTTCATGGTGACGCATCCGATAAGACGGTCCGAACCGTCGACGATGGGAAGCATCTTGAAGTGGTATCGATAGATGTAGTGTTCCACGATCTCCTCGACCGTCGCGGAGGGCGGGATCGTGACGGGGTCCCTCTTCATGAATCGGCTCACCGGTTCGCCCTCCAGGGCCCTCCGAACCAGCAGTTGCCGGTAGGACCCCCCGGCCGCCCGCCGGAGGAACATGCCGATGAAAAACCACCACATCCCGCCGATGAAATTGCCGCCGAAGAACTGGACGACGCCCAGAAAAACGAGGAGCAGGCCGAACCCGGAACCGATCGCCGCGGAGATCCGCGTGGCCCATCGGAGATTGCCCTTCCAGCCCCAGAGGATGGACCGGAGAACACGCCCCCCGTCCAGGGGAAAGGCGGGAATGAGGTTGAATGCCGCGAGGATGCCGTTGATCCAGGCCAGGTAAAGGATAACCCCGTAGACGGCCTCGGGCAGTCCGGCGCCCTTCCCGATCTGCGACATCCCGTAGAAGATTGCCGCAAGGAGGATGCTGGACAGGGGACCGGCAACGGCCATCATGAATTCCGCCTTCGGATCCCGCGGCTCCTCCTTCATCTCGGCGACCCCGCCGAAGATGAACAGGGTGATCCCCTGGATCGATATCCCGAAACGCCTGGCTACGAGGGAGTGTGACATTTCATGGACGATGATGGAGAAAAAAAGTCCGATGGCGCCCACGATCCCCATGATCCAGTAAGTTCCGGTGGACAGCCCCTCGTAGCGAAACGGAAACAGTCCCGCCGAAAGGGACCATGCAATGAGAATCGCGATGATCACCCAGCTCGGGTCGATCCGGATCTCAAATCCGAAAATTCGAAGCAGATCGATGCGTTTTCCGAACATCTTCCATCCTCCCGTGCAATCGTCGTTTCCGCTCCCGGGGCCGGGCCGTTCGATACGTGACGCCCCCTACCCCTTCCCGGCCCTTGCCGCCAGATACTCCCTCAAAGCCACGGCCTGGTTGCATGCCCTATCCCGGGCTGAAAAGAGAAGGGTGACCCGTCCTTTCGCCGAAAGTTCAAGAAGCTGCTTCACGACGTCCGGTTTCCCGTCAAGTTCGGAAAAATACCGGTTCTTGAACTCGTCCCACCGGGAGGGGTCATGGCCGAACCATTTCCGGAGCGGCGTGCCCGGCGCGGCGTCCTTTATCCACAAGTCCGCCCGCAGCTTTTCCCTGGTGACGCCCCTGGGCCAGACCCGATCCACGAGGATACGCACCCCGTCCCCTTTTTCGTCTGGGTCATAGACCCGTTTCGTTTGAATGTCCATCCGTCCCCTTCCATTCTTCCCCGCCGCTTCGTCCCGCCGGGCACCGCGCGGCCGCGGGGAATGCAATCCACGCCACGGCCCGGCGACTTCACCCGCCTCACCCCTTCCGGCGCCTTGAGAGAGGATTTCTTTTTTTAATGTAATGAATTTTTGTCTTTTGTAAAGGACTCCCCGGCGGCGGCGTCAGTACAGAACGCCCACCACCGCCCCGGTCATCAGCGTCGTCAGGACGCCGGCCAGGATGGAACGGGGCCCCAGCGCGACGATTTCACCGGCCCGGTCGGGGGCGATGCTCGAAAGCCCGCCGATGAGGATGCCCAGGCTTCCGATGTTGGCAAAGCCGCACAGGGCATACGTCATAATCAGCGCGCTCCGCTCGGAGAGCGCGCCGGGAGGCAGTGCGGCCAGTTCAAGATATGCGAGCAGTTCATTGAGAACGACCTTGACCCCCATGAGACTTCCCGCCGTATGCGCTTCCTTCCACGGAATTCCGGCAAGCCAGACCAGCGGGCTCATGAGGTACCCCAGGATGCCCTGCAGGGTCAGCGGCGTCCCCCCGGCCGCGGGCAGCAGTCCCAACGCCTGGTTGACCATGCTGACCACCGCCACCAGGACCACCAGCAGGGCCGCGACGTTGATGAATATCTTCACCCCGAACATGGTTCCCTGGACCAGGGCGTCCATGGAACTGCGGGTCTGGACGGGAGGGGAGATCTCGCCCAGCGTGGGATGTCCCGTTTCCGGGATCATGACCCCGGCGATGAGGATGGAGGCGGGAGCGCTGATGAGAGAGGCCGTGAGGATGTGCCCCAGGGCGTCCGGCACGATCTTTCCGACGATGCCTGCATAGAGCACGAACACGGTCCCGGCGATGGTGGCCATGCCGCAGGTCATCAGCGCAAACAGCTCGCTGCGGGTCATCGACGAGACATAGGGCCGGATGAAAAGGGGCGATTCGACCATTCCCGCGAAGATGTTGGCCGCGCACCCCACGCCCAGCGCCCCGCCGATGCCCATCACGCGCTGGAGCACCGCGGAAAACGCCCTGACGAGAACGGGGATGATCTTCCAGTGATACAGCAACGTGGTCAGGGCCCCGGTGACAACGATGACGGGCAGGGCCCTGAATGCGAAGACGTAGGCCGCGCCGGAACGGGGGATCTCAAACGGCAGCGGGCCGCCGCCGAGATAGCCGAACACGAAGGTCGTTCCGGCCCGGGTTCCCTCTTCCAGGGCTTCCGCGACCCCGTTCAACAGGAGGAAACCCTTCCCCAGGACCGGGATTTTCAAAAGGGACAGTGCCAGAAGCAGTTGCAGGACAAGCCCGGCGACGATCAGGCGCAGGCTTACGGCCCGGCGGTTCTCGGACAGAATCCAGGCGATGAGTACGAAGGCCGCAAGCCCGAACGCGCTTTGAAGCATGGCGGGAATCATGAAAAATCCCCCCGCGTCCCTCTATTCCATCCATTTTCCGATAACGGCCCCGAGCTTCTCCGGTCCCAGTTCGTCCAGATAGCGGTCGAAATCGGCGCGCAGGGGGGAGCCCTTTGGGAAGGCGAATCCGAAGGTGTCGAACCCCGTGAACACGTAGCTGTCCTGAACGGCGATCTTCTTTTTATAAACCGCGGCGACCGTTCCGTCCAGAAAGGCCAGATCGAGGTTTCCGTTTTGCAGGTCGGCGATCACCTCGTTGTAGGTGGGGTATGTCTTCACGTCGTCAAGCCGGTAAATCCCCCTGGGTTCGAGTTCATTTGCGATGAAGCCGCTGTAGGCCATGCCGTGGGGATATCCGATGGTGTACCGTTTCAGGTCGGCCAGGTCCGTGATCCGGATGTTCCGGCTCCGGAGGCTGACCAGGTTCCAGGTGTTGTCCATGTAGGGACGGGAAAAATCCATTTTCCCCTTTCGCTCGTCCGTGATCGAGATCGCCGAGAAGGCCACGTCGGCCCGGCCCGCGACAAGGGCGTCCAGCATCCCCTGCCAGTCGTATGCGGCAATCTTGAACTGACGGTTCCGGGCCTGGCAATATCCTTCAAAAAGTTCCAGATCGAGACCCCGGTACTTGCCGTCTTCCAGGAAGAGATTCGGCGGGGACGTGGGGCAGACCGCCGCCCTGAGGACGGCGGAATCTTTCTTTTCCGTGCATCCGGCAAGCGCCAGAAGGACGAGACAGATGAGCAACACAGTCTTTTTCATGCCTTTTCCTTTCCGTTTTCAAAGGATGAATCCGCGACGCCGCACCCGCAAGGGCGCCCCGTTGATGGGTTCCTTTGCGGAATGTCCCGGAAGGACCCCGCTTCCGTGATACGAAAAATAGGAAAGTTCAGCGGGGCTGTCAAGGGGTTTTGACGCGGGGGACTGACCCGCCGTATTGCGCCGCAACCCTCCATCATTTACACGACCGGCCTCTCACGTTCCGGCGGCAGCGCGCCTGGATCGAAAAACGCCTCCGGTCCGCCGCCGTCCGCCGGTCAGGGGCCCGCGGTGCCGTCGCACCGATCGGGGTCGTCCCGGTCGATTTCGACGAGCACCTTGTCGATCCGGTTGCCGTCCATGTCGACGACGGTGAAGCGCGCGTTCCCGGAATGGAAGCAGGTGCCGGTTTCAGGGATCCGCCCCAGGCTGTCCAGAACGTAAGCCGCCATCATCTTCACGTCCCTTCCCATGGGGATGCCCGTCACGGCTTCCACTTCGTCGGTCGGAAACATTCCGTCGATGAGCCACGAGCTGTCGTCCTTGCGCACGATCCGGGGTTCGTCGTTTTCCCCCCGTTCCGGGAGGTCACCGGCGATTGCCTCGATCACGTCGGTGAGGGTCACGATTCCCTCCGTCGTTCCATACTCGTCGACGACGACGGCGATGTGCACCTTTTCCCTCTTGAACCGGCCGAGAAGCTGAAGGATCGGCAGGCGTTCGGGAACGAAAAGCAGCGGCTGCATCGAGGCGGACAGGGCGATCCGGCCGCCGCGCAGCGCCTCGGGGAGAAGGTCCCTGGAATGGATGAAACCGACGGGACGATCGATCGAACCCTCGCAGACCAGGAGGCGTGAAAAACGATTCGTGTCGACCGTGGCGAGGACTGCATCGCGATCGGAACCTGCATCGACCCAGACAATCTTTGAACGGGGCGTCATGATCACCCGTACGGATCGATCGGCCATGCGGAGAACGCCCTCGATCATCTCCTGTTCCTGACGGGCAAAGACGCCCGCCCGGGTCCCCTCGGCAATGAGCGATTTGACCTCTTCCTCGGTGATGGCCGCATCCGGGGGGCCGTGCAACCCCAGGGCGTGAAGAACCCTCTCCGTCGAGACGTGGAGCGCCCAGACCGCCGGTGCGGCGATGAGGGACAGCGCCTGCATCGGACCGGCGACCAGGGAGGCGATCCGTTCGGGCCGGGCGAGCGCAACCCGCTTCGGCACCAGTTCCCCCAGGATGAGCGACAGGTAGGTGATCCCCACGATGGTGACGCCGATGCCGAGGGCGTCTCCGTACGGAGAAATCGACGGGAACGTTTCGAGCCAGCCGCCGAGACGCCGCCCGAGGGTGGCGCCGCTGAACGCGCCGGCGAAGATTCCCACCAGCGTGATGCCGATCTGAACCGTCGAGAGAAACCGGCCCGGATCGTCCGCCAGG
>Ga0209604_1000020_pt1 | contig 142482 bp, 141 predicted proteins | sample AD_UKC097_MetaG_FD_184405 | JGI IMG/M metagenome (GOLD analysis project Ga0209604, IMG submission 184405) | Active sludge microbial communities of municipal wastewater-treating anaerobic digesters from USA - AD_UKC097_MetaG (SPAdes) (version 2) | ecosystem: Engineered > Bioreactor > Anaerobic...
CAGCATCGATCTCGGCACCAAGTGGGCCACGGGCGAGCTCGACGGCCTGACCATCACCGTGGCGGGCAGCGCCGGGTCCTCCATGGACTTCCAGATCGGCGCCCAGAACGCCGCGGACAACCGGCTGGCCATCAGCCTCTCCGACTCGAGGGCCTCGGCCATCGGGCTCGTGGCGGACATGCTGAACAGCCAGACCAACGCGCAGACCGCCCTCGACACCATCGACACGGCCATCAGCAACCTGGCGTCGCAGCGGGGCAACATCGGCGCGTACATGAACCGTCTCAGCTACGCCTCGTCCAACCTCGCCACGATCGTCGAGAACGTCCAGTCGGCCGAATCGGTGATCCGTGACGTGGACATGGCCGCCGAGATGACGACCTTCACCAAGAACCAGATCCTCGTGCAGGCGGGTACGGCCATGCTGGCCCAGGCCAACCTGGCCTCCCAGTCGGTCCTCAGCCTCATCAGCGGCTAGGACTTCTGACCAACCGCTCCGTTCCTCCGACGGAGCCCAGGGAAAAGGGGGTCGCGCCGCGGCCCCCTTTTTTGGGCCCTCCCTTTGGCCCTTCTTTTGCAGAATATCGGGAAAAGCCTCAAGAAATGGCTCCAAACATCCGATAGTACACACAGGAAGGAAAAAATTTCCCTGCGAAGGAGAAAGCTGCCGTGGCAAGCACCAATCTCATCAGCGGCCTTTCGAGCGGATTCGACTGGGCGTCCATGATCGACTCGCTCATCGCCATCGACCAGGAGCGGGTCAGCCTCGTCGAGGAAAGAAAAAGCGCCCTCGAGAGCAAGTTGTCCGAGTGGCAGACCTTCAATACGAAGCTCCTTTCGCTCAAGACGGCGGCGGCAGCGTTAAGCTCCACCGAGGACTTCCTCGCCTTCACCTCCAAGCTGACCTCCAGCAGCGCCTCCGTGGATGCCTCGGACCTCCTGTCCGTTTCCATCTCCGACGAAGCCGTGCCCGGAACCTATTCGGTCACCGTCCTCCAGACGGCGACGGCGCAAAAGATCTCTTCGGACTCCTTCACGAGCCCCACGGAGGACCTCGGGTCCTCCTACGCCGGGGACATCGTCATCAACGGGGTCACCGTCACCATCGATGCCGGGGACAGCCTGAACGATCTCCGGGACCGGATCAACGACGCCGGGGCCGGAGTCACCGCGACCGTCGTCCGGTACGGAACGGGGGACTACCGGCTCTCCATCTCCAGCGACGACACGGGGGAGGCCGGCATCAGCATCGCCAACGGCGGCTCCTCGGACATCCTGAACCTGCTCGGCTTCACCGACGGCACCCGGACGGCGCAATACCACACCGCGGGAGGGGACAAGAGCAGCACCTTCACGAGCGACGACATCGCCGTCGGGAACCTTCTCGAACTCACGTCGGCCGGGAGCGGAACGATCCTGGTAAACGCCACGGAAATCGAGATCGATCTTTCCGCGGACTCGCTCGACGCCATCGCCGGGAAGCTTACCGGCGCGGGGGTCTCGGCGTCCGTGGTGAGCGAGACGAATGACGGGGAAACGGTCTACCGGCTTTTCATCGAAGGCGGGTCCAACACCTACACCGATTCGGCGAACATCCTGGAAACGCTTGGAGTGATCCGGGGCGGTTTCTCCGACGTCATGGGCGTGGAGGGGGATGTCAAGAACACCAGCGGCGCCGAAGCCATCACCGCGGACACCCTCATCAGGGACCTGGACGGCTACAGCGGGTACGCGGCGGGCGATTTCATCTACATGGCCGGAACGGACACCGCGGGCGGGGCGGTCAGCCTCTCCCCGGCGGAAAGCCTCATCATCGGCGACGACACGACGGTGGGGGATCTCCTCGCGAAAATCGAGGCGGTCTTTGGAGACGTGACGGCATCCATCACCGGCGACGGCAGGCTCAAGATCGTGGACAACACCACCGGGGAAAGCACGCTTGCGGTACAGCTCTCGGTGAAAAACTCCGACGAGTCGGCCGACGGCACCCTCAACTTCGCCACGGGCGGCGACCTGGGAACGGCGGAGGTCCTCCGGTCAAGGGAAGTCGTCGCGGGCACCGACGGCATCGCGGAAATCGACGGAGCCACCATCACGAGCAGCAGCAACTCCATTTCCGACGCCATCGAGGGGGTCACCCTCAACCTGCTCCAGGCGGACGAGGAAACCGCGATCACCCTCTCCGTAACCCGGGACACCAGCACCATCCTGTCGAAAATCACGGCTTTCGTGACCAGCTACAACACCGTGGCCTCCTATATCAGCGAACAGCAGTCCTACGACGAGGAAAGCGAAACGACGGGAGGCGTCCTCTTCGGCGACGGCACCCTTTCGTCGGTGAAGACCGATCTCACATCGGCCCTCCTCCAGAGCGTGTGGGGCGTGGACACCGATTTCTCCTACCTCAGTTTTGTCGGAATCAGCATCGGCGACGACGGGCTTCTGACCACCGACATGACCACGCTTGGAGACTACCTGGAGAGCAACTTCAGCGACATCGTGAGCCTGTTCGCCGTCAAGGGGACGACGGACGGCGCCGATCTCGAGTATGTCTCCTCGAGCGAGGACACCGATGCCGGGGCCTACACCATCAGGATCGACCAGGCGGCGACGGAGGGGACGGCCACCGGAACGACGGACCTGTCCGGGGGGCTCTCCGATGACGTGACCCTCTCCGTGACCGTTTCGGGATACGGCGCCAGGGTGGAACTCACGGCGGCCATGACCCTCTCCGAGATCGTGGACGCCGTGAACGCCGAGATGGACACGGCCCGCGCGGAGGTCCAGGTGGGGGCGGTGAAACTTTACGAAGGGGAAGGCTCCTCCACGGCCCTCACGGCGGAGACCACCTGGGACCAGGTCTACGTTGGGGCGAACTCGGCCAACCTCGAAGACGGCGACCGGATCAGCTTTTCCGGGACGGACCACTCCGGAAATACCGTTTCGGGGGTCTACGAGATCGACAGCGTCGCATCCGATACGGTCCAGGGGCTCCTCACGGCGATCGAATCGGCCTACGACGGGACGGTGACGGCCTCGATCGACGGGGAAGGCCGCATCGTCATCACAGACGAAACCACCGGCGCAAGCCGCCTCGGCATTTCCTTCGACATGGAGGAGGCACACCAGCTCACCTTCGGCACGGTCGACGTCTCCGAGGACGGAAGCGACGGAAGCCGGCAGGGACGGTACGCCCTGGCGGTCACCGCTTCCGACGACGGGATGGGGCATCTCACCCTCACCCACGACAGCTACGGCAGTTCCTCGAGCTTCATCGTCTCCCAGACCGGGGGCGATATCCAGGAAATGCGGGTGTCCGACACCGCCCTCACCACGGCGGATTCGTCGGGCGAGATCCTGGCGGATGAAACAACGACATGGAACGAACTTTACGGAATGACCGTGGGCGAGGGAGACACCCTCACCATCTCGGGGGTCACCCTGGGCGGCGCGGACGTGGGGCCCGTGACGTACGACCTCTATGACGCCGGGGCCTTCCGGGACATGGGAAGCCTTCTCGACGCGATCGAGACGGCCTTCGGAGGCTCCGGAGTCGTGGACGCCCGGATCGAAGACGGAAAAATCGTCCTGGAAAGCCTCGTCTCGGGAGAGGGAAGCCTGTCGCTCACCCTCACCGTCAACAACGAGGGGGATGGCTCGAACCTCGACCTGGGAACCTTCGGCCTGACGGAGCGGAATCTTTCCCTGGGACTGGTGAACGAAACGACCCAGGGACTCGACGTGGTCGGTTCCATCAACGGAGAAACCGCGTCCGGTGCGGGGCAGGTGCTGACGGGCACTTCGGAATCGGGAAAGACGGCGGGACTGGTCGTGAAATACACGGGAGACACCGCGACGGAAAACGCGGGGACGGTGACGGTCACCGTGGGGGTGGGAGAATCGTTCAGCAGGACCCTCGAGGCCATCACCTCCGGCGACAACGGGTACGTCACCTTCAAGAAGGAGTCCCTCCAGAACAGCATCGACGAGATGGAAACGAAGATCGACGAAATGAACGACTTCCTGACCCGCAAGAAGGAGGCCATGACCGCCAAATATGTCGCCATGGAACTGATGCTCGGCAGGTTCCAGACCACAAGCACCTGGCTTACGACCCAGCTGACGGCGCTTTTCCAGTGATCCCGGCGCCGCGGCAAAGACACACGGGGGCAATGGGGTAAATGGATCGAATGACAATACCTTCAGGAGGAAAGGGAATGAATCCCTATAAAAAAACGGAAGTCAATACGGCGGACCCGCTTCGGCTTGTCGTTCTGTGCTACGAGGAGGCGATCCGGAGCCTGCGGCTTGCCCAGACGAACAGCCTCGCGAAAAAATACGAGGCCAAAAAGGACAATATCAAGAAATTTCTCGATATCATTCATGTTCTCCAGCAATCCCTGGATCTGCGACGGGGAGGGGAAGTGGCGAGAAACCTGGACGGCCTCTACCATTACATGATGCGCCGCGTTCAGGACGGGGATCTCCGCAGGGACACGACGACCTTCGAGGAAGTGGCCGGCCTTCTCGAGGAACTCCTTTCCGGGTGGAAGGGGCTTTCCGGGGAGATCGCCGCCTCCGCCCCCCGCACCCTGAAAGAACACGGCGGGAACCGGCAGGGAAGGCAAATCCTGAGTCCGTCCATTTCCGGAGCGTATTGACATGGAACGGCAGCGCGATCCCGAAGTCCTCTACAACGAATACCTCCAGCGGAAATTCCAGAAGCTTTCGGAATTTCTCAAACTGACCGAACTCCTCCAGGAAACGGTCAAACAGGAGGACATGGAAAGGACAGCCGGACACCTCGAAAACCGGGACCGGTGCATCCGGGAAATCGACCGGATCGACGGAATGATCAACGATCTCCGGTACCGGGGGAGAAAACCGGCGCTTCTGGCGGCCCAGTCCGATCCCGATTCCGGGAATATCCTGGAACGGATGGCCGCAATCGTCCGGAGGGCCATGGAAATCAACCGGAACATCGAGTCCCGGATTCTGTCGGGCTGCGGAAGCCTAGCGAATCAGATCCAGCATCTCCTTTCCAGGGGAAGGGGGCGGGCGGGGAACGGCGTTTACGGAACCGGGCGGAAAACCACCGCACGGTTTCTCGATGTGAAAGGATGACGTTTTCGGTTTTTATGAAGGTTCAGTGACAGTGTAAGCAGACGATCCATCAACGAAAGGAGGACGGATCATGGAAATTTTCTCCATCAGCGGAAGACAGGGGGCCCTCCGGGCGGACACCGTTCCTCAGGAATCGACCCCGGCGGCAAGGGTCTCCCTGGGAACGCCCTCGAAATCGGGGGAACCGGCTTCCCCGGAGGAATCGACGATCACCACGGAAAAGATCGTAGCCCAGCTTCAGGACTACATCGACCGGATGAACGTGAGCATCGCCTTCACGCCGTACGGCCGGAAAAACGAGAGGATGTCCATCGCCGTCATCGACAAGGACACGGGGCAGACCATCCGGGAGATCCCGGCGGAGGAACTGCAGCGGCTCTATGTGAAAATGCAGGAACTGGCGGGCATGATCTTCAGCGAAACGGTCTGATTTCCCCCTAATCGAAACCCCTCCTTCAGGCATTCTTCTTACACGCCGCCGAGCGCCGTCGAAATCGCCATTTCCTTCCGCGCCGCACCCGCCTCCGTTTCCAGAACGGGGGTCTTGAGGAGGGAAAACTGGATCGGGTATTCGTGATCCTCGAGGATCACCTGCATGCCCCGGCGGTTCTTCCCGTTCACCACGATGGGCGCCCGGAGGTTGGCCGTCAGCCGGAAGGGATCCTTTCGGATCGTCACGATCACGAGGACCACCACATCCTCCTCCTTCCCGATGGAGAGCTTCCGCACCACGTCATCGGGGATCTCCGGTTCATAGGAAACCTGGAAGAGGAACGGGTTGACCACGACGAAAGCGATCCTCCCGTCGTCCACCGCCTGCAGCCACAGGAACGGATGGTTCTCCCTGTGGGTCAGAAGAACGTACCGCCTGAGGTGTTCGAACCCGGGAATCCCCCCCGGCATGTCGATGATCCGGGACGGATCCACATCGATTTCGCCGAATCGTACCGTTGGAATTTTCATGTCTTTATTCCTTCTGCCTCGTTGAGCGTCCGCCAGGCCTCCTTCACTCCCGTGACATCCATTCCGTCCGAAAGGGAGGCCATTTCGTTCTGCTCCCGGATCATCCGGTAGATCTCCTCACGATGAACGGAAAGGTCCGCCGGGGCCGTGATCCCGAGCTTCACCTGCTTCCCCCGGATTTCGAGAACGGTGACCACGATGGCGTCCCCGATCCGGATCCCGTCTCCTGACTTCCTTGTCAGAACCAGCATGGAGTTCTCCTAACCGATATAATCGAGAATGCTCAGGCTTCCCAGCCTGGAGGACATTTCATAGCAGGCCTGGAGCGCGATTTCCTTCGCCGAGTAGTCGGTGATCAGCTTCGTCATGTCGGCGTCCTCGATCTCCGAGCAGAGTTCGGTGATGCGGAGATCCAGTTCCTCGTTTCCCTGTTCCAGGATGTCCAGGTTGTTGGAAAGGCTCCCGCATTTCGCCGTGTAACGGCTCACCGAGGCGATGGACCCGTTGATGGTGTCCAGCTGGGCCAGAATCCCGTCGGCGTCGTCCCCCTCGAGGGCCGTCTTGAGATCCTCCAGCATGGCGAAGAGATCCGTTCCCCCCGACGCGCCCTGGGCGGTGAACACATCTTCCCCGGAAACACCGTATTCCAGGACCACCCCCTTCGCCATTTCCAGGGACAGCGCCTCCCCGTTGCCGTTGTAATATCCCTCGGCGTAGGCGCGGACGGTGAAGAGGTCGCCGGCGGCGAGGTCCGCCGTGCCGGCGGTCAGCGTCATGTCGAGGCCGTCCCCCAGGGAAATCACCCCCGTCCCCGGAACGGCGGTATCGGTCCCCCAGGTCTTTCCCCCGTCGGAGGAGAGCTGGTACGTTGCGGTTCCGAAAGCCCCCCCCGACACGATCTTCACCACACAGGTGCGGTTCGCGTCACCCGTGTAGCTCCCGCCGGTGGCGGCGGTCCCGTCGAAGGCGTTGCCGCTCCCGGCGACGGGCGCGTCGGCCCTCGCCGGCGAGGCCGTTTCCGAAAAGGGCTCCGTGTCCGTTCGGGTCCCGCTGAAAAGATACCGGTCGCCGAGCTTGGAGTTGGCCAGGGAACGGAGTTCGTCGATGAGGGTCTCCAGGGAGGCCGCCGCGATCTGCCGGGTTTCCGCGGAAGCGGTGTCGCTCCCCTGGGACAGGGCCGTTTCCTTGATCTCCACGAGGATGTCGTACACCGACGTCAGCTTCGACTCGGTGACGGTCAGCCAGGAGCGGGCGGTGCTGATGTTTCCGTCGCACTGTTCGATGTACGACAGGGACGACCGGTAATCCAGGATCTTGCCCGTTCCGAGAGGATCGTCGGAGGGACGGTTCACCTCCTTCATGCTCGACGCCTTTTCGATCAATTCCGTGTACTGGTCCTGCACGCGAAAAAGGCTGCTGTTGACGAGATCGAACTTGATCTTTTCCGTTACCCGGGTGATCATGACCTATCGTTCCTTTCCCTATTCACCGAGGGCGATCAGGGTGTCCATCATTTCGGACACCACCGCGCACAGTTTCCCCGCCGCATTGTATCCCATCTGGTACCGGATCAGATTCATCATCTCCTCGTCCAGAGAGACCCCGGAAAGGGACTCCATGCTGGTTTCGTATTGTTCCTGGATCAGCGTCTGATGTTCCAGGGACCGGGATGCGTTCTGGACGTCCCCGCCGACCCTGGAGACCAGGGAACTGTAAAAACTCCCCACGGTGAGGGTGTTTCCCTTCATGATGAGGCTGTCCTGGATCTGGGAAATGCCAAGCGCATTGTCCCCGTTCCCGTCGACGGTGGTCGCCGCGGCGATTTTCCCCGAATCCGCCAGGATCGCCGCATCCACTTCCATGTCCCTCGCTCCCGATCCGACGGAGAAAAAGTTTCCCCCCGAATCCCCGTTCAGGTCGAATCCCTGCCCGTGCCGGCTGTTGACGGCGCTCACGAGGTTGTTGGCGAGATCGTCCAGGTCGCTCAGATACCCGGGGATGAGATCGTCCCTTACGCTGAGAAGTCCGGCGATTTGGCCGCTGTGAATCCGGTCGTTGATGGCGGTTCCCGGGTCGCTCTCGAAGACGATGTCGTAATAGTTGCCGTTCGACGGATTCACGACCACGTCGAGGGCGTGGGACACGCCGCCCTCCACCAGGGAACGTCCGTCGGACAGAAAGACGCTCAGGGAACCGTCCGAGGCTTCGTAGTAGTCGAGTTCGATCATGCCCGACATGGTCTTCAGAAGGGTGGACCGTTTGTCCCGCAGATCGGAGGCGGTGCCGCCGGTGATTTCCACCTCGACGATCTTATCGTTCAGGTCCGCCATCTCTCTCAGGTACCCGTTCAGGCTCTCGATATCCGACGCAAGCGTCTCGTTTGCGTCCGCCTGGACATCGGTGAGTTCCCGCGACCGCTCCTGGAAAGCCTGGGTCAGGTTCCGGGCGGCGGACACGAGGGCGTCCCGCTCCTCGTAGCCTTCGGGACTGGCGGACAGGTCGGACCAGGCATTCCAGAACGCGGACATGAGTTCGTTGATGCCCCCCCCGTCGGACTCGTCGAAGATCCCGTCCACCTGGCCCAGCAGATCGCTTTGGACCTGGTTGTAGCCGACATCCTGCGCCTGTTCCACGACCTGCGTTTCCAGGTACCGGTTGTAGATCCTCTCGATGGTGGAAATCTCGACGCCCACTTCGATGTCCACCGCCCCGGCGCTGATGGTTCCCTTGGACCCGAAAACGGGACGAAGCCTCGAATAGCCTTCGGTGTTCACGTTGGCGATGTTTCCGCTGGTCACGCTGATCGCCGTCGTGTGGGACAGGATGGCCTGCTTGGTGGTGTTCATGATCTGAAAGAGATCGGACATGGGTTCACCCTTCCGTGTTCACGACTTTGCCTTTTCTCCTGCCCTTGTTCCACTTCCCCGAATTCCCGTAGGTCCTTTCCCCGTTCATCAGTTCCCCGAGGAAATCGACGGTCCCCTGGACGTGGCTGAGGGAGAGACCGATGATCTCCCGGTTGGCCTCGTTCCTTTCACGGACGGAGGCGGCAAGGTCGGCGATGGAATCCCGGCACGCCAGCAGGGCTTCCCGCTCGGCCGGGCCGGCATGGGATGCAAGGAGGGCCAGGTCGGCGCTCTCCCCCGTGCCGCAGATCCGCGAGATTTTTTTCACCGTGTTCCGCCGGATCTCGTCGAGCATCCGCATCTTGAGCAGGATGGTTTCCTTCTTCGCATTGTGTTCCGTAAGCTCCCGGGCGTCGGATCGGAGAAGGATCTCCCTTTCCCGGTCGAGCGATTGGGAAAGCATCTGGAGAAGCCCCATTTCCTGCCTCAGGTTCTGCGTCAGGGAATCGAAAACGCCGGCAGGCAGGGCCTTCCCCTGGGGGAGACGGTGCATCGTCTTGTCGTTCATGGTGCGCGTACCGGGAGTGTCCCCTTCCAGAGGGACAGAGATGCGCGTCCATCACCCCAGACGGGACAATCCTTCGTTTTCTGGATGGAAAAGGGAGCGCCCGCATCGTGCAGGCCGCTCGGGGAACAGATCGCTCAGGGATGGGAAGACAAGGATCAGGCGAAAAGATCCAGAAGAGATTCCCCCACCATCTTGTCGGCGATCTTTCCACTGTCCACGTCGTAAAGACCCTTTTCAATCCGGTCTTTCAACTCCTGGACCTTCTCCTCCCGGATCTCCGGGAGGGATTCCAGCGACTTCATGGCCAGCTGTATGTCCTTTGCCTTGGTGGAAAGATCAACCTTCTCTTCCGGGGGATGGTATCCGGACGGCTGTTTGTCGGACGCCTGTTTCACCCCTTCGCCCTTCTGATACTGCTGGACCATCAGGGTTGTAACGTCCTTCACGTCGGAAATTTTCATGGCTTCCCTCGTCTCGTAGCGATCTTAACACACTTATCGGCAAATTTACAAAACACTTTAATCGACCCCGTTTTTTCCGATCCGCCGGTTCTTCAATTCCTCGTAAAGCATTTTCTGGATGCCGACGCCTCCGCCCTTGCCCGCCATTTCCTCGGCGAATTTCTGGTCCATCAGCATCTCGGTGGCGTTCTTTCCCGAAAGCCCGGTGGTGACGGATCCCTGGGGGACGGTGCGGCGCATGGATTTCAGAAGGGAATACAGAAAAAGGGATTCGAAATCGGCACAGGCCTTCCGGAGTTTCATGTCCTCCACGGAGCTTTGTTCCGCCGATCCGCTTTTCCTTCCCCCCGAAGGGGAGGAGATATCACGAACGCCGGACAGGATCATCTTGTCCATCATTTCCTCTTACAGAATGACCAGGTCCGCCTGCAGGGCGCCGGCGGCCTTGATGGTCTGAAGGATCGTGATGAGGTCCCTCGGCGTCACGCCGATGGCGTTCAGCGCCCGCACCACGTCCTGAATCGTGACGCCCTTCTCGACGACCAGAAGCTGTCTCTTCTCCTCACCCACGCCGACGGTCTTTTCCGTCGTCACGACGGTCTGCCCGCCCGGCGCAACGATGGTGCCCGACTTCGGGTCCACCACCGGCCCGGCGGACCTGCCGGCCCCCGGCGCGAAGGGAAGGGGCTGGGAGACGTTCTGCTCCTCCCGGATCTGGATGCTCAGGTTTCCATGGGCGACGGCCACCGTGGAGATCCGGACGTTTTCCCCCATGACGACGGTTCCCGTCTTCTCGTTCATCACGATCACCGCGGGGGTATCCAGCGAGATTTCGAGGTTTTCGATGCGGGCGAGAAGATCCACCGGGTTCCCCGGAAACCCCTCTTCCAGTTTCACCGCGACGGAGCCGGAATCCTTCTGTTCCACCGACACGCCTTCCACGGCGGACCGGATGACCTGGGCGACCCGGGTCAGGGTCGTGAAGTCCGGCTGGAACAGGTTCACGGAAAACTCCCTCGCGTTTTCAAAGTCGTAATGAAGTTCCTTTTCCACGAAGGCCCCGTTGGGGATCCGCCCGACGCTGGTGAAATTCTTTGAAACGGAGGTGCCGGCGCCGCCGGCGGAGAACCCGCCGAGAACGAGGGGGCCCTGGGCGACCGCGTAGATCTCGCCGTCCACCCCCATGAGCGGCGTCAGGAGGAGGGTGCCTCCCTGGAGGCTGGTGGCATCCCCGATGGAGGACACGGTCACGTCGATCTTGGTCCCTCCCCTGGCGAAGGGCGGCAGCATGGCCGTCACCATCACCGCCGCGACATTGTCCGACTTCAGGAGCTTGTCCTTCATGGCGAGGCCCTGCCGGCTCAGCATGTTGGCCAGGGACTCCCGGGTGAAGCCGTTTTTCATGTCGTCCCCCGTGCCCGCCAGCCCCACCACCAGGCCGTACCCGATGAGCTGGTTGTCCCGGATCCCGCCGATGCTGGCGACGTCCTTGAGGCGCGCCCCGTCGCCCCGCAGGGGGAACAGGGTCACCAGCAGCGCCACGGGCAGGAGAAGAAGAAGCAGCTTTTTCCAGATCCTCACGTCACCCATTCGAATCCTCTTCATGAAGTACCAAGACTAGCAAATTCCGTACCCGGTCCGATCAGAAAGGCCACACCCAGTCCACGATCCTGGTGAGCCAGCCCGGCCGCATCTTGTCGTTGATGATGCCTTCGCCGGTGTAAATGATCCGCGCGTCCGCGATGAACTGGGACTCGATCATGTTGTCCGACGTGATGTCCTCCGGCCGGATGATCCCCGTGATGATGATGTACTGGTCCTCCTCGTTGACGGTGAGCTGGCGCTTCCCCTCGATGACGAGATTCCCGTTGTCCAGGACCTCGGTCACCTTCGCCGAGATCGTCGCTTCCATGGCGCCCCCCCGGCTCGTCTTTCCCGACCCCTTCAGGGAAGACGTCGAACTCCCGCCGATGCTGATGGAGGACCCCATGTTCGCGTTCCGCTTCAGAATGGACTGGTCCAGGCCGAGGAGCGTATTGATCCCCGCATTGGAGGACGTGGATTTGCTCGTGTTCGTGTCGGCGCTGTTGTCCGCCTTGGAGGACTCCTCGACGATGATGGTGACGATGTCGTTCACGTACCGCGCCTTCTTGTCCGCAAAAAGCATGGTTCTCGCGCTCGGACCGGTCCAGACGGCACCGGGCAGGCGGGCCGGGGCCTCCTGACGGACGACCGGGACGGGTTCGTTCTTCACCACGGCGCCCCCGGAGGCGCAGCCGGCGAGGAACAAGGCACAGGCGGAAAGAAGAAGGGCCGTTCTTCCGAAAGAAGACCCGCTGAAGCAGGAAAGAAGGAAACGCATTTCGCTGTACCCTCCTAAAAATCGACTTTCACCAGGGAATCCCCGATGACCAGGGCGTAGATGACTTTCCTGGAAGAGGCGTTCTGAACCCGGACGATGGACCCCTCGGAACCGTTTTCCTGGCAGATGCCGGTCGCGGAAAGATGGATGGGCCCTTCGTCGACGAGGATCCGGACGGGCTCGCCCCTTTTGACCGCATAGGCCTCGCGGAGCATGTTCCCCCGGATTTCCCGGTTGGGTCCCACGGCGGCGGTCAATTTCTTCCCCACCACATCGGTGATCCGGGAAAGAAGGTTCCGGGGCGGCCGTCTGAGCCACTTCTTCACGATCGTCACGTCTTCCTGCCCGATTTCCCTGCCTCTTTCCAAGCCGCGGCTGCTCATGACGACGTCCACGAGGACCTCGATGGTCAGTCGGACCCTCCGCTCCCCCACGAGAACCCCCTTGTCGTAAAAGCGGATGAAAAAAATGGAACTCCCGATATAAGGCTGGCTGGGTGCGGAGGTGACCCGGCAGGAGAAACGCTCCCCGGGAAGAACCACCTTCCGGATCTCGCCGGGGTAGTCGAAACGCATTTCGCACCCCTTCCAGGGCGTCCGTTCCCGGATGTGCTGTTCCAACACGGCCCGGAGGGCCGCGTTCTCCATCGTGACGGCTCCCGAGGCTTCCGGGACCCACGGGGCGGACGCTCCCAAGAGGAGGAACAGGACGCATCCGAGGGCGATCGAACGGGCGACCTTCATCTCACGCTACCTCTTGAGATTGTTGATGATCTGGAGCATGCTGTCGGCCGTCTGGATGGCCTTCGAGTTGATCTCGTAAGCCCGCTGGCCGACGATCATCTTCACCATTTCATCCACCACGTTCACGTTGGACATCTCGAGATAGTTCTGGGAGATGGTGCCGAATCCCTCTTCGCCGGGGTTTCCGACGATGGGCTCCCCGGAACCTTCCGTCTCCTCGTAAAGATTCCTTCCGATCCCGACAAGGCCCGCAGGATTCAGGAAACGGGCAAGTTCGATCCGGCCCGTGGCCAGGGCGTTGCCCGATTCGTCCGCCGCCGTCCACGTGCCCCCGCTGTCGATGCTGAAAGTGACCGTGCCCTCGGGAACGGAGACCTCCGGCATGAGTTTCAGTCCCGCCGTGTCGCAGAGATAACCGTCCTTGTTGATCTTCAGGTTTCCCGCCCGGGTGTAGACGGTTTCGCCTTCGTCATCGAGCTGAAAGAAACCGTCCCCCTCGATGGCCCAGTCGAAGGCGTTCCCGGTCTGCTGATAATCCCCCTGGGAAAACAGCCTCTGGGTCGCCATGGGGCGCACCCCCATTCCGACCTCGAATCCCACGGGAAGAATGCTTCCCTCCGACGTCTCCGTGCCGGCCCTGGCGGTGACCTGGTACATGAGATCCTGAAAATCGGCCCGGGACTTTTTGAACCCCACGGTATTCACGTTCGCCAGGTTGTTGGCGATCACGTCCTGTTCGATCTGCTGGGCTTCCATACCGGTCGCCGCGGTCCAGAGAGAACGGATCATGGATTCCTCCTTCTTCAGGCCAGACGGCCGATCCGGTTGGTGGACATCTTGTCCTGATCGGCAAGGGTCTGGATGATTTTCTGGTATGACTCGAGACTCCGATGGATATCGATCATCTCGATCATATGCTGAACCACGTTCACGTTGGATTGTTCCAGAAATCCGGACTGAACGGTCACATCGCCGGGCCGGTAGGGTTCCCCTTCCCCGCCGTCCCGAAAGCAGCAGTTCTCCGCCCTTTCCAGGGCGTCTTCGTTTCGGAATCCCGTGATTTTCAGCTTTCCCACAACGGTTTCGTCGACGGTGATCGTCCCGTCGGCTCCCACGGAGACCTCCTGCCCCTCGATCACCAGCCGGCCCGATTCCCCGAGGACGGGGTCTCCGGCCACCGTTACGATCTCCCCCTTGCCGTTGACGGTGAAGTTGCCCTTCTTCGTATAGGCTTCGCCTTCCGGGGTCTCCACGGAAAAGAATCCGTCCCCCTGGATGGACAGATCAAGGGGATTTCCGGTCTTCAACGACACCCCCCCGGTAAAGTCCGTTCTCACGAAGGGGGCGTACGAATAGAAGGATACGGCCTCGCCGTCCGCCTCCCCCTCGGTCACCTGGAAGAACATCCGTTCCGCCTTGAAACCCGTCGTGCCGGCGTTGGCGAGATTGCTGGTCACCTGATCCAGAAGAAGGCAGTTCCGGTTGAAGGCGTCGGCTGTCGATTGCATTTCCAGGGCCACGGGGGATACTCCTCTTTTTTTTATCCTTACAAAAGCAAGGGCTGTGCCACCTTCCTCAGGAGGGGCCCCTTTTTACCGTTTTTCAAAATAGCGGCTTGTTTTCAACATGTTGGCCATGAATGGAATTCCTGAAAAAACACAAAAACAAGAAAAAACCCGATGCCGCCCCGGCCGGGGCAATTTTTTCTGTGGGAAAAATTTTCCCCGGTCCGGGAGGACTCCCCGGCGGTTCAACGGAGCCGGTCGTTCACGGCGTAGAGGAATGCCAGGATCTCCGCAACGGCACGGTAAAGCTGCTCGGGAATCTCGTCGTCGATATCGATGAGATACAGCATTTTCGCCAGGTCCGGCTCCCGCTTCACGGGGATGTCATGGTTCGCGGCGATCTCCAGAATCTTCTCCGCCAGAATTCCCCTCCCCTTGGCGGTGACCCTGGGAGCGCCGTCCGTTCCAGGATCGTAACGGAGCGCGGCGGCGATTTTCACGGCCGGTTTTTTTTCATCCATGGAACATTTCTCCGTCCCGGAAACGGCCCAGGCTTCCCTCAGGCGATGCAGTCGATCTCGCCGCCCCCGTAAAGAAACCGCTGTCTCAGGAACGTTTCCCGGTCCTCCCGGGCCATCGGGTCGGCCACGCAGGTGAGGAACCGGATCCCGTATCCCGACGTCTTCAGCCGTTTTGCCAGTTCCTCCAGATGGGGGGCCAGAAGATCGCACCCGCTTTTCTCCTCGAACCGGATGGCGCATCCCACCTGGTCCGCCTTCATCGTCACATCCGCCACGGCCCTGCCGAGAACGTCGAGATCGAGATACAGGGTCACCTGAAAGGACCGCTCCCCCTCTTCGGCCCCCCGCCCCCCGCCGTCGAAACGGATTACCAGGTCCTGGACCCGGACCCCTCCCGGAAAGAGAAAGGGGAGGGAGAGGAGGTACCGGCTCTCCGTTTCCTGGAGAACCAGGTTCAGCCACTGTTCCGTCTCGATCGCCCCGATCCCGTTGTCAACAAATTGACGAACAGGGTCCTGTCCCGTCCATTTTCCGTCGGGCTCGCCGCCCCACAAGGCCTCCAGGAAACGGGGATCCGCCGCCGCCCGGAGCAGGAGGCCCTTCAGGGAATCCCCCTGCGGGGCGCCGGGACCGGCATGCTTGCCCGAAGCCGCGCCGCCGCGGACCGTCTTTTCATGGAGCAGGCCGAGATGAAAGATGAAGTTCCGGATGAAAAGGGGATCGCGGAGCGTCTCCTTCGACAGGATCAGCGTCCGTATGAGGGAAAGAAGGGGGTCCGTCCTTCCTGAACCGGGAGACCCGGGAGAAGCGGACGCTCCGGAAAAGGAAAGGAGGCCGGCGGCGTCGGTGAACAGGCGGAAGAGCGAGCATGTCCCCGTCCGCATCCCCGCGAGGAACTCCGGCATCCCCCCGGCGGCCGGAGCGGCCCTCCCGGCGATCCGGAAAAGAACCTCCGGCTGAAGGCGGTCCACGACGACGGAAATCCGTTCCCCCTCCAGGAAGACCAGGTCGGACCGGGCGGGGAGAACGGCGTTTTTCAACTGGACCAGGTAGCGTCCCTTCCCGAGAATGGAAAGGATGACGGCATCCACCTTCTCTCCGGCGAAAAGCTCGGGAAGGGCGATGGGACCTGCGGCGGACGTTTCGGAGGACAGGGGGAGGCTGAGGAAATTGCCCGGAAGGGGGCCCGCGATCTTCGTCATGCCCCCTGTTCCTTGGCGCGATGACCGCGGAGACGGACGATAAGATCGATTTCATTTTCCGGAAGGCCCGTCCGGCCGGCGATCTCCTTTCCCGGGACGCCCTGCTGCAGCATGTCCATCACCAGTTCGTAGGGATCGCGTTCTTTCGTCCCTTCGACGCCGGCGGGCTCCCGGTTCCCTTCGAACGCGGCGGCGGTCTGCGCCCGATCGAGGGAGGCATCGAGGGCCTTTTTCTTTCGGTCCAGTTCCTCTCCCAGCTCGGAAAGGGCACGGCGGCTCCCCTCCATGAGGGCGAGAAATTCTTCCGAAGCCCTGCGGGATTCGGCGACGGCCCCTTCCAGCCTGTCCAGGAGGTCCCGATTCCTCGAACGGCCAATCTTTTCCATCCGGAACAGGTACAGGACCAGAAACACGATGGCGAGGGCAAGAACGCCGTCGGCGACGAGCTGAACCATTTTGAAGGATTCCATCATTGACGAACTCTTTTGAAAAGTCGGATTTTCCCCTGTTGAAACGGCCTTTTTACGACTTCATCAAACCTTGACGTCGATCCTGCCCCCCTGTTCGGGAGCGTCTCCCTCCACCGGAACCGGTGAAGTTTCCGGGTCCTGACGTCCTTTCCGGTCGCCGTCCCGCCGGCCCTGCCGCTGCTCCTCCCGCCGGATCCGGGCCTGCTCCGATTCATGGAGCTGCCGCGTTTTCTCCTGCTGCAGTTTCTTTTCCTCCGCCAGTTCGAGATCGAACTGCCGCTGCTGCATTTCGGGATGTTTCTGCTGGGCCTGCTGGATCTTTTCCACCGGATTGGATTGCAGGATGATCTGCTGCAAATCGAGAGGTCGAACCATCTTTCACCTCTTGCCGGTCAAGGGGGTTTCCCCCGCCGGAGGGAGAAGGACCTCGACGGAGGCCTGGCCTCCTTCCGATCCCGCCCGGCAGTGGGCCCCGTATTCTTCAAAGAGACGGAGGCACAGAACCAGAAGGTCGTCTCCACGCCCTTCCGACCGGGTTTCCGGACGATCCGGAAGCCCCTGGTCCGTGAACTGAAGGGACAACCTCACGAAACGGCCGTCCCAGTCCGCCGCCACCCGAAGTTCCCTGTCGGTGGCCTTGCTCATCCGGATCATGGCATAGCGCAGCAGAGAGGAGAAACCGAGAGACAGGTGGGCGGGCACTCCCGAAACGGCGGGGATGCCCGGTTGCATCAGAACCTTGCGATTCACGTGGTGCTTGAAATCGAGATAGCAGTCGGCGAACTGGATCTCTTCCTCGACGAGCCGGGCAAAATCCACCATCTGCTCCGATTTCGAGGAGATGGCAAAGAACTTCCGGGACACGTTCCGGAACATTTCATAGAACCGCTCCGTCTCCCCGATGATCAGATCCGCGTCGGAGGCCAGTTTCGTCATGGCCCCTTCCATCGCGACGTATGTCTCCGGATACGCCTTCTTCATGCTTTCGATGCAGTCCTCCAGGCGCTGCTGGAGCAGACGGGACCGTCCCATGATGCCGTTCAGGGGATTGGCGAAATTGTGCAGCATGCCGGGGATGAGTTCCCCCAGAAACGTCGATGCGAATTCATCCTCCAGTTGCCTGTAGATTTTTTCCCTGTCCATGGAACGCCTCCCATTGACGGCTTCGTAAAAAGCCCATATGCTGCGTTCCCCTTCCTCCATCGTCCCCGCGGCGTACCATCAGTACGCTTGTCCTCGGGATTCGGGCGCCTTGCCTATGGAGCTTTTTACTTTGCCGTTCGAAAAAGTGTTGAATGGGCCTTTTTACGACTTCATCATTGCCTCAATCAAAAAGACCGCTCCCCGAGGGCACAAGGCCGGTGGGAAGATGAACGACAAAGGTACTGCCCCTTCCCGGAACGCTTTCCACCCCGATCCTGCCCCCGTGCCTTTCCGCCGCCAGCCTGCAGAAGGCAAGACCGATGCCCGAACCGCTTCCGTATCGGTCCCGGCCCGGCCCTCCTTCCAATCCATCGTTCCTTTCCCGGTCCCTTTCCGGCGATTCCCCCCGGTGATACAGCTCGAATATCCTTTGCCGGTCCTTTTCGGCGATTCCCGGCCCGTCATCGGAAACGTAGAGTTTCACGGCAGGTTCCCCGCTGCCGTCTTCCGTCCCGATGACGATCCGGCCGTTCTCCCGGGCGTGGCGAAGGGCGTTCATCACGAGGTTGAAGAGCATCCGCTCCAGGAGGTGCGCGTCCAGGGCGATCGGCCCCGCCGTGCATTCATGGCGGAGTTCCACGCGGACGGACCGTTCCGCCGCCATGGGGGCCACCTTTTCACAAAAGGCGCAAAGGAAACCGCCCAGATCCACCATGGAAAGATTCAGCTCCGTTTCTCCCCTTTTCATCCTGCCGGTTTCGAGCAGGTCCTGAATCATCCGGTGAAGGGTTTCGCATTCCCGGGAGGCGATCCCGAGGAGGGCCCGGCTGCTGCGGCTCAGCCTGCGCGTCCGGAGGAGGTCGAGGTTCGCCATGACCACCGCCAGCGGTCCCTTCATGTCGTGAACGACCATGTGGAGGACATCCTCCCTCGTGCTTTTCTTCTTCACTGCCATCGGTGCCGTCCTGAATTGCCGAAACCCACCATCCGGCTTCCGGGGCCGGGGCCTATCGTCAGATGTAATAAAAACGGGTGAAATAAATTCCCATGATCCTGCCGGGTCCGAAATGGGGGGAAAGACTCCGTTGAATCGTTTCCTTCAGCGTTTTCCGGCCGGCCGCGGAGACGGGCGCCGGAAGAACGTTGTCCTGAATCACCCGATACAGGTCGTCTCTCCTGTCCCGCATCCAGGACTCCCCCTCACCCCCGCCGCGCGGCTCGATCTCCACGGCGACGTCGACAAGGAGAAGCCGCTTCCGGTCCCCGGGATCCTTCAGGGGAACGATCAGGTTCCGAAAGGTCACCCAGGGGGAGCCCCCCGCGGAAACCGCCTTGTCCCCGCCGGATGGGGAGACCGCTTCCGGCGACGGAACGGCGGGCCCCCTGAAGAGCTGGAAGAGGAGAAAGGAAAGGGAGAGGAGCAGGAGGAGCGACGCGGGGATGAGAACTTTCTTCTGACGGAAGAGAGGCACCTTGTTCCCGTCCCCGGGGGGCAGCGGTTGTTCCTGCCCGTCCACGGGACCCGGCGCGGCATCCCGTTCCGTTTCCACGGGCTCCCGCGGTCCCGTTTCGCCTTCGGGCAGTTCAAAGAGATCCAGCTCCGCTTTTTTCGCCATGGCGACTTACCCTTCCATGGAGTGCTCTTTCGCGACTTCCTCGAGCACCCTGCGCGCCTCCTCGAACCCAGGATTGATCTCCAGGGCTTCCCGGAACCGCGTCACCGCCTCTTCCACCATGCCCGCCTCCAGGCAGGCCCTTCCCAGGTTGTAGTAGAGGTTCTCGTCATCCTTTCCGATCTGGATGGCCTTCCGGTACTCCCGGATGGCCTCGTCGTGCTTCCCCTGTTTTCTGAATGCGATTCCCAGACGGTTGAAAGCGTGAAGATCCTCGGGATGCTGTTCCAGGATCGCCTGGAACATGCCCGCCGCCTCATTGTCGAGATTCTTCTCCATCAGGAATTCCCCGATTTCGAGCTTCAGGACGGAATTTTTCGGTTCCGCTCCCGCGGCATCCCGAAAGGCCTTCACCGCCGCATCCACTTCCCCGCTCTCCAGGAGGATCTTCCCGAGGCTCACCTGCCGGGTGGCGTTCTTCGGACTGACTTCCACCGCCTTTTTCAGCGTGAGGGTCCTCCGGATCCCGTCGCCTTTCTGCTCGTATATGGCCGCCAGGCCATCGTAAGCCTTCATGAACTTCGGTTCCGTCATCACGGCTTTCTTGTAAGCCTTTTCCGCGTCATCGATCATTCCCCGGACCCGGTAGAGATCACCGAACCCCAGAAAGACCCTCGGATTTCCCGGATGGAGCAGAAGGGCCTTCTTGAGTTCCCGAAGCGCGTCGTTGTAACGGCCGTGGTCGGCGAAAAGCCGGGCGGCCTGGAGCATCTTCTCGAGCGGAGAGGGATTGCTCTTTCTGTCGAGAACCTGGAGGATCTTCTCCTCCAGGGTTTTCGCAACGAAAGGTTTGATGATGTACGCATCCACTTCCGTTTCGGCCGCCTCCGCGATCGTCTCCTCGTTCACCTCGGCGGTCACCATGACGAAGGGGAGGGATCCGAGTTCCTCGTCCGCCCGGGCTTTCCTCAAAAGCTCGATGCCGTTCATGTGGGGCATGTTCCAGTCCACGACGGCCACGTCGAATTTTTCCGCTTTCATTCTGTTCCACGCACCCCGGCCGTCCTCCGCTTCCCGGATATGGACGTATCCGAGCTGGCGAAGCATGTTCCGGATGGTGCTCCGCATGCTCGGCATATCATCGACCACAAGGACTTTCATGTGCTCCCTGTCAAGACTTGGCTTCATCCGCTGACCTTTCCCGCATGTTTTGGTGTTCCCCTCACAGGTCCTTGATGGAGCCGCGCAGTCTCAGAATCGCCTTGGAATGAAGCTGGCAGACCCGGGATTCGGTCAGACTCATGACCTTCCCGATTTCCTTCATGGTCAGCTCCTCGTAATAGTAAAGGGCAAGTACGAGCCTCTCCTTTTCCGGGAGGATTTCGATGGCGTCCTTCAACTTCTTCCGGAGTTCCTTGCCGGACAGCATGTCGAACGGATTGCCCTCGTCGACGTGATGGAGCATGTCGGCGGGATTGTATCGTTCCAGGTAATCGGGGGGAAGGTCCTCCGTACTGATGAAGGAAACGGCCCGGACCTCGTCGAGCATCCGGTAGTACCCGTCGAGGGGAATCCCCAGGTGGTCCGCCATTTCCTCATCGGAGGGCGGTTTTCCCAGGGACCTCTGCAGGAAGGAAAAAGCCTCCTCCAGCTTGTTGTCCGTGCTTCTCACCGACCTCGGCACCCAGTCCCGGGCGCGCAGTTCGTCGAGCACCGCTCCCCGGATCCGGTACGTGGCGTAGGTCTTGAACTGGACATTCCTTTTTTCATCGAATTTCTCCACGGCGGACATGAGCCCCATCATCCCCACATTGACGAGGTCTTCCCTGTCCGCCTCGCGGATGGGGATCTTCAGGGCGATGCGTTCCACAATATTCCGCACCAGGGGCGCGTACTGCAGAACCGCCTCGTTCCGGGCCTTCTTATCTCCCGCTTTGAACGATGTCTTGTTTCCAGAAGAAACTGATGCTTCCATTGAGGCTGCAATCCGGTCTTTCTTTGTTGATTTTACAGGCGATCCGTTCCATGCACTTGACCGCCGGGGCCTGCGGATAAAGTTCCGCCGCCGCCTTCTGCTGTTTCACCGCCCTGGGAAGACAGTCATCCCTGACGATGTGACCGAGATACTCGATACTCAGGTGAAGAAAGTGTTCCGTGGCATGGCTCAGCCTGCCGAACACCTCCGCTCCCTCCGCCGCGTTTTGTACCATGTTCACGACCAGCCGGAACCTTTTTTTCCCCTGTCTCTGGTGAAGAACTTTGATGAGCGCGTAAGCGTCGGTCAGCGACGTGGGTTCGGGGGAGGCGACCACGACGATTTCCCGGGCGGCGAGGTTGAAATACATCACGTTCCCCGCGATCCCGGCGGCCGTGTCGATGAGCAGGTAATCCACGTCCATTTCCAGGTGGTTCAGCTCTTCCAGGATCACGAGTTTCTGCTCCCTTGTCAGGTCGCTCATTTCCTGGATCCCGGAGGAAGAGGGAAGGATGAGAAATCCCCCGGGCCCTTCGATCAGGGTCTCCGAAAGGGTGCACTCCTCCCGGAGCACATGAGAAAGGTTATACCTCGGAGAGAGTCCGAGGACAACATCGATGTTCGCAAGTCCCGTGTCCCCGTCGAGAAGGAGAACCTTTTTCTTCATCCTGGACAGAAGGCAGGCCAGATTGGCGACAAGGTTCGTCTTGCCGACCCCCCCCTTCCCGCTCGTGACGGCGATGACCCGCACATCGCCATGCTCCCGCCGCTTCTCCGGCACCGCCGGAGGGGGACCCTTCCGGAACATCCCCTCTTTTCCTTTTTCCATTCTCATTCTCAGACCGGAAGCCTGATCCATATGAATTCCCTCGTTCGGATTTTCCGCTCTTTTTCCTTCATCCCGCGGCGGAGTGACGGGGGCGGTCGTGAAGCACCAGGTCCGACAGGAAAGCGCACGACGTTTCCTGAATGTCCCGGGGCACGTTCTGCCCGCAGGCGATATGGGAGATGGGCCGCCCCGTCTCCTCTGCGATGTCGTAAATGATTCCCGGCCGGCGGCACTCGTCGAGTTTCGTGAGGATGACCTTGTCCACCAGGCCGAATTCCCCGTACGTTCTTGCGGCGTCCTCGAAATGATCCCGGTGGGAGGTCAGACCGAGCACCAGGGTCCGCTCCACGTCCCCGGAAACCTGCAGCAGCTCCCTCATGTCCCCCATGGCCCGCCGGTCGGTGAAGCTTTTCCCGGGGGTGTCGACGAAAACGACATCGAAGGAAGACAGTTTCCGCAGGGCCCCCTTCATTTCCTCGGGGGTCGCCGCGACCTCCACGGGCGCTCCCAGGATCTTCCCGTAAATGCGCAGCTGTTCCGCCGCCGCCAGGCGGTAGATGTCGGCGGTCACGAAGGCCACTTTCTGTTTTCCCTCGCAGACCAGCCGGGCCGCCAGCTTGGCCACCGTCGTCGTTTTTCCCGATCCCGACGGTCCGACCAGCGCCCGGACGCGCCTTGAGGGAAGCGGTCTTTCCGAACCGGCGAAGACATTCTCCAGGCGGCGTTTCATCCGGTTCATGAGAACCGTGAAGTCTTCCCGTTCCCCGTCGGGCAGACCGGCAAGCCCGTCTTCCAGCAGGGCGAGGGCCCTCGGCCGGGACACCCCGTTGCCGGTGAGCCGGCGGTATACCCGGACGGGTGTGTTCCCGTTCTTCCCCTCATCCGTCAGAAGGTCCATGAAACGATTGCAGGTTTCCCCGAGGGTTCGAAGCTCTTCACGGAACGAATCCCGCCCCCCCCATCCGCGGACGAGATGCCTGAGCTCCCGCATTTCCCGCCACAGGTAATCCATGGAAACCCCGCCCGCCGGCTGGATTCCGGCGTCCGCCCCGTCCCGGCAGGCCCCGGCTGACTCCGGCGCGGGATCCGATTCCCGCCGCCCGTCGTCCCGGGCCGCCACGACCTCGTAAAGGGTTTTCTTTCCAGCCGGGAGCCGCTTGGAGGACAGAATGACGGCATCCGGCCCCAGGTCCTTCCGGATGGACCGAAACGCCTCCTCCATGTTCGCGACTTCGTACCGTTTCACCTGCATGATCAGGCCTCAATCATTCCAAGGGACTGGATCCCCGTCTCCCGGGTGATCTCGTTGTGGGAGATCACCACGATGCCGGGAAGGTATTTCTCCAGGATCCTCCTCACATGGATGCGGATCCCCGGAGAGCAGAGAATCACCGGGGAAATCCCCCGGGCGGTGAACTGGGGAAGCAGTTTCTGGATGCCCCCCGTGATCTTCCGGATGAGATTGGGGTCCGGCGTGAGGAATGATTCGTGTTCCGTGTGCTGAACGGACCGGTTGAGCGCGTCCTCCGCATCGGGGGACAGGATCATGACGTGCACGTTTCCGTCGGAGCCCTGGAACTGCTTCGTGATGGACCGCGACAGGGACTGGCGGACGTAGCCGGTGAGGACGTCCACGTTTTTCGTAACGGCCACATAGTCCGCCAGGGATTCGATGATCGTGACGAGATCCCTGACGGGAACCCTTTCCCTGAGGAGGCGCTGGAGCACCTTCTGAATGATCTGGATCGGAACCGTCTTTCCCACGAGTTCCTCCACCGTCCTGGGATAGGTCCGGGCGAGGTTGTCGATGAGCGCCTGGACATCCTGACGCCCCAGAAGCTCGTCCGCGTGGGACTTGACCACCTCCGTAAGATGGGTGGTAACCACCGTCGCCGGATCGACGACCACGAAACCTTTCGCCTGAACGATCTCCTTCTCCCGTTCCGGGATCCACACCGCCGGGAGGCCGAATGCCGGCTCCCGCGTTTCGATGCCCCGTATGGTCTTGTCCTCGTTCACGAGAGCGAGGCAATGCCCCGGCATGATTTCCCCCCTGGCAACGTCCACGCCCTTGAGGAGGAAGACGTACTCGCCGGGTTTGAGCTGGAGATTGTCCCGGATGTGAATGGAGGGCATGATGAATCCCATTTCATGGGCGAGCTGCCGCCGCAGGGCCTTGATCCGGTTCAGGAGTTCCCCGCCCTGGCCGGCGTCGACGAAGGGGATGAGGCCGTACCCCACCTCGATGCCCATGACATCGAGAGGCGCGACAAATTCCTGACCGTCCGCCGCGGGGGCGGCGGGTTCTTCCGCTTCCATGACGTCGGGCCGGCCCTTCCCGGCGCCCGTGCGAAACTGCCGGAACGCCACGACACCGGCCAGGAGGGACACGAGAAGAAACGACAGCTTCGGCATCCCGGGGATCATGGCGAAGGTGAAGAGCATGAAGGACACCATGGCGAAGACCCTGGGGTGGTTGAACAGCTGGTTTCTCACCTCGTCCCCCAGTTCCGTCGAGGCCGTCGACCGGGTCACCAGGATTCCCGAGGCCGTGGAAACGACCAGCGCCGGGACCTGGGACACCAGGCCGTCCCCCACCGTGAGGAGGGTGTAATTCATCGCCGCGTCGGAAAGCTCCATTCCCTGCTGGAGGACGCCGACCACGAGCCCCCCGATGATGTTCACGAAAACGATGATGATCCCCGCGATGGCGTCGCCCCGGACAAACTTGCTCGCCCCGTCCATGGCCCCGTAGAAGTTCGCCTCCCGTTCGATCTCCCCCCTGCGCCGCCGCGCCTCGGAGTCGGTGATGAGCCCCGCGTTGAGATCGGCGTCGATGCTCATCTGCTTTCCCGGCATGGCGTCCAGGGTGAACCGGGCGGACACTTCGGCGATCCGCGTCGCCCCCTTGGTGATGACGACGAAATTGATGAGAACGAGAACGAGGAACACGATGAGCCCCACCATGTAACTCCCGCCGACGACAAAGGTCCCGAAGGCCTTGATGACCTGGCCGGCCGCCCCCGTCCCCTCGTTCCCGTGGAGGAGGATCAGCCGTGTCGACGCCACGTTGAGCGAAAGCCGGAGGAGCGTGACGGTGAGGAGAACGGACGGGAAAACGGAGAAGTCGAGGGGCTTCAGAACATACATGCACATGAGGAGGATCATGACGGAAAGGGTGATGTTGAAGGCCAGCAGAATGTCCAGGACCACCGTCGGCATGGGAATGATCATGACGACGAGAATGCCGACGACGGCGACGGCCATGGCAATGCTGCTTCTTTTCGTCAACTCGGAGAAGGTGTTTCCATCCACTGCGGTCAGATCGGCCATGGCTCCTTACACCCCGAAGGGATTGCGCTGTTTGAGGCTGTAGACGTATGCCAGTATTTCCGCCACCGCCCTGTAGAGGGTTTCCGGAATGTACTGGTTGACATTCACGGTTTTATACAATAGTTGTGCCACCGGTTTGTTCTCCACGAGGGGAATCCCGTGGCGCCTGCCCAGATCCTTTATCTTTTCCGCAATGAATCCGGCTCCTTTCGCGATGACAACCGGTGCAAATCCCCGGGGGTCGTAGCGAACGGCCACGGCGAGATGATCGGGGTTCGTGATGATCACGTCCGCCTTGGGAACGGCGGCCATCATTCTCCTCCTGGCGATTTCCCTCTGGAGACGGCGGATTCTCGATTTGATGAGGGGATCCCCTTCCGTCTGCTTGAACTCCTCCTTCACCTCCTGCCGGGTCATCCTCAGGCTCTTTTCATACTCCCAGCGCTGGTACATGTAATCCAGGAGGGCGAGGAGAACGAGGACCAGCGTCGTCACCAGCATGATCCGGAAGGAAACCCCCGCGATGTAGACAAAAATCTGTCCCGCCGATTGCCGGACGAGGGGAAAAATTCCGCCAAGCTCCCGGTGCACCATGAGCCAGGCCGCCGTCCCCACAATCCCCAGTTTGAGAAGGCTTTTCAGAAACTCCACCAGGGCCTGCAGGGAAAACAGCCTTCCAAGACCCTTGATCGGATCGAGTTTCGAAAATTTCGGCGCAACGGCCTCCGTGGTGATCATGAAACCCACCTGAAGTACGTTGGCGAGAATTCCCGCGGCAAGGACGGACACGAAGAAAAGAAACATCATGGAAAAGCCGCGGAACGCGAAATCCGTCAGGATTCGTGAAAAGTTCCCCCGGTCGACGAGGGTGTCCCCGGAGAGACGGAATGCCGACACCATGAGGTCCATCAGCTGTTCCGTCATCCCGGATCCATAGAAATACAGGAGAATCAGGGAGATCCCGAGAACGGCGACGGAGGGGATTTCACGGCTTTTCGCCGTCTGGCCTTTCCGCCTCGCCTCCTCCTTTCGCTTCGGTGTTGCTTGTTCTGTTCGTTCCTGGTCCCGGTCGTTCTCCGCCATCGCTTTCCTCTGGGATCAACTTTATGACAACCCCGTCAATAAAACGTCTCCAACGGGACCCCGACGGTCCCGGAAAAGACCGGCCCCCCTCACGGGGTCCCCATGAGCCGGAAGGCCTGCCGGAGGACTCCGGAAAACCCCAGGAAATCCGATTCCAGCGCCGCCAGGACGAACCCCGAGGACAGGGCGAGAAACAGGAGCCCCAGGGCGATCTGGATCGGAAACCCGACGATGAACACGTTGATCTGGGGCACCGTTCTCGCCACGAGCCCCAGGGCCACATGGGTGAACACGAGAACGGCGATGACCGGCGCCGAAAGTTTCACCGCGAGGATGAAAAGACCCTTCGACGTCTCCAGGATCATTTCCATGAGCCCCCCGGAAAAGGAAAAGGCAAGGGGTGGAACCGTGCGGAAGCTTTCCGCCAGGGCCAGAAGAAACCCGTGATGGCCGTCCAGGGCGAGGAACAGGAGAAAAGCCATGTAATACTGAAGCTGGGAAATGAGGGACACCTGAAGGCTGGAAACGGGATCGATGACGTTGGCGATGGAAAAGCCCATCTGGAAGCCGATCATTTCCCCGGCGAACTGGACCCCCGCGAAAATGAACCGGACCATGATCCCGGCGACCATGCCGATGAGGACTTCCCCGGACATCCCCAGAAGGAGGGCGACGAGGCCGGGAACCTCTCCGGGGACGATTTCCCTCCCCAGGAAGGGGTAAAGGACAAAGGCGAGGAGAAAAGCCAGGATCCCCTTGACCTGGGCGGGAACCACCCGTTCCCCGAAAATGGGGATGAAGGCGATCATGGAAAGGGTGCGCAGAAAAACCAGCAGGAAACCGAACAGGTCCTTTTCTTCCAGCAGGGGGATCCCCATCGTCAGTCCTTACCTTCCCGATTTCCCGGTCTCTCCGGAAATCACCGGACCCAATGGGGAATGTCCTTGAACAGCCTTTCCGTGAACGCCATGAGGAGATTCATCATCCACGGCATGGCCACGATGACGGTGACGAACACGCCGATGATCTTGGGCACGAAGACAAGGGTCATCTCCTGCACCTGGGTCACCGCCTGAAAGAGGCTGACCATAAATCCGATGACCAGTCCCACGAGAAGCGCCGGGGCGGCGATGAGGAGGGTCAGCTTGACCGATTCCGCCATGATTCCGATTACAAAGTCCGTTGTCATTGTTCCTCCTGTCCTTTCCGGTCCCGGAAGGGGTCCGTCACCCCTGGAAGCTCCTGACCAGGGAACCCACAATCAGGTTCCAGCCGTCCACAAGGACGAAAAGAAGGAGCTTGAAGGGCAGGCTCATCATGATCGGGGGGAGCATGAGCATCCCCATGGAAAGAAGGACGCTCGCCACCACCATGTCGATGATGAAAAAGGGAAGGTAGATCATGAACCCGATCTGGAAAGCCGTCTTCAGCTCGCTGATGATGAATGCGGGGATGAGAACCACCAGAGACACCTGATCCGGTTTTTCCGGCGGCGTCTCCGTCCCCGAAATGGCGACGAAAAGAGCGAGATCCTTCTCCCGGGTCTGCCGGAGCAGGAACTCCCGGATCGGCTCCTCACCCTTCCGGAAGGCCTCCTCCCAACCGATCTTCTCCTCGTAATAGGGCGTCAGGGCCTGCCGGTGAACATCCTTCCACACCGGCATCATGATGAAGAACGTGAGAAAGAGGGCCAGACCGATGACGATCTGGTTGGGAGGCATCTGCTGGGTCCCCAGGGCCTGCCGGAGCAGGGAGAGGACGACGGCGATCCGGATGAACGAGGTCATCATGAGCAGGATGGCCGGCGCCAGGGAGAGAACGGTAATGACGAAAATGAGGTGAATCAGCGAGGACAGCCGTTCCGGCTGGTCCGTCACCGAATCCAGTTGAAGCTTGAGACCGGGCAGCGACAACGTCTCCGCAAGCCCCTCTCCGGCGGTCAGAAGGAGAAGAAGGCATGCGGCGGCAAGAATGAGAAGGAGACCCCGGTCCGTTTTCATTGAGGCCGTTCCCGGGGAACTTCCTTGTCCCGGGCGGGGGACGCCCCGGTAAGGCGGAGCCGTTCCTTCAGGAATTGCCCGAAAGGAGAGGGAACGGGCCCGGAATTCTCCGGGAGGGCCCGGATTTTCTCCTTCGCCGAGGGATCGGAGAGAGCGGACATGCAGGTCATCTGTCCCCCCGACAGGCCCACGAGGAACAATTCCCCGAGTACGTCGACCAGAAGAAGACTGTTCTTGTGATTGAGAGGCCTCGACGCCACGACGCGCAGCACGTCCTCCTTCCCGTTCAGGAAAGGGGAGCGCCGGCGGAGCGTTTTCACGAGCCAGTGAAATCCGATCATCAGGGCCAGGACGGCGCAAAGGGCGGCGGCCATTTTCACGAAAGAGGAAACGACGGTGAGGGTGTCCATGTTTCCGTCCTAACGAAGCTTGTTGATCCTCTCGGCGGGAGAGATGATGTCCGTGAGCCGGATCCCGAATTTCTCGTTGACGACCACGACCTCTCCCCGGGCGATGAGCCGCTGGTTGATGTAGATGTCCATGGGCTCGCCCGCCAGTTTCGTCAATTCGATGACCGACCCCTGGCCGAGCTGGAGAAGCTCGCTGATGAGAAGCCGCGTCCGTCCGAGTTCCACGTTCACCGAGAGGGGAATGTCGAGAATGAAATCGATGTCCAGGGAGGACTTGGGCGATTCCGCCTTCTTCAACTCCTCGAACTGCATTTCCTGGGCTTCCAGTTTCGGCCCTTTCACCCGGGACATCTCCATTTCCTCCTGAACATCGTCCCAGCCCAGGTTCTCGCCGTCGCCGTTCCCCCCGCCGCCGCCGCCGTTGCCGTTGCCTTCCTTTCCGTCGTCCGCGCTTTCGGGAACGGGATTTTCCGAGCCCTCGATTTCACTCATCAGACGGTCGATTTCATTCTGTTCCATCGGAAAACACCTCTTTGTCCATCAATATTTCGGAAATCCGTATGGCCTGGCTGCCCTTGTAAATCCCCGGGTACGCACGATATTTGGACAATCCTTCCACAAACACGTAAAGAGGATCCGTGGCGTACTGATCGAGCATAATCACGTCTCCCTTTTTCAACTGGAGCACGTCCGTCGTCGATATATTCGCCCTTCCGAGTTCGACGGCCAGATCGACCTTGGACTGGACAAGGCTCTTCTTGAACCGTTCCATCCACACCCGGTCCACTTCCAGCTGCTCGCTCTGGAATCCCGCGGCGAGTTTCTCCCGTATGGGCTCCAGGGACGCATAGGGGAGGCACAGGGCGAGGATCCCCGTCGTGTATTCCACCTCGATCTCGAAGTTGATGAGCACGATGACGTCGGTGGGGGGCACGATGTGAACGAACTGGGGGTTCACTTCCGATCTCTGGTAGGTGATGGTGAGGTCGATGAGGGGCTTCCACGCCTTTTCCAGTTCCGTCAGACCGGACAGAACGATTTTCCGGATCACGCTGGTTTCGATGGCGGTGAATTCCCTGCCCTCGATCTTGTAGTTGTCCTTCCCCATGCCCCCGAAGAGAATGTCGATGAGGGTGAAGATGATCCTCGGTTCCAGAACAATGAGGGCGCTGCCCCGAAGGGGGTCCATCCGGAAAAGATGCAGGCTCGTCGGCACGGGGAGCGTCTTCAGAAACTCCCCGAATTTGATCATGTCCACGGAAAGCGCCGACACGCTCACCACCTTCCGCAGCATGGAGGACAGGGTCGCCCGGAACATGCGGGCGAACTTCTCGTTGGTCATTTCCAGGGTGGGCATCCGCCCCCGGATGATCCGGTCCTGGCTCGTGAGATCGTAATTGACGACATCCGACGGGTCGAAGCTCTGCTCGATCTCCGTCTCGATCTCCCCTCCGGAAATTCCCCTCAACAACGCATCGACTTCTTCCTGGGTCAGTATGTGAGACATGAAGTCCCCTCTCCCCCCGCGTGATATTCCGCTCTCACTGGATGACCAGTTCGGTGAAGTAGATCTTGTGGACTTCCCCCGTCGTCAGAAAACGGTTGATCCGCATGATCAACTCGTCCCGGAGCCGCTGTTTCGCCCCGATCCCGATGATGTCGTTGTAGGATTTCGCCGAGAGAAGGTCCAAAACGGTGTCCCGCAGTTTCGGCGTAAGCTGGTCCAGTTCGGGAATGCATTCGTTGCCGGAGACCTCGAGCTGCAGGACCAGTTTGAGATAACGCTCGCCGTTGTTGTCGGTGAGATTCACGATGAAGGGGTCCATGGGCCACAGGGTCCCGATGGCGGGACGGACGGCGGCCTGTTTCGGCTCCTCCTTTTTCTTCAGGAAAACATGATACACCCCGAAACCGCCTCCGGCGACGGCAACGGCGGCCACGCCGATGATCACCCATTTCCAGAGGCCGCCCTTCTTTTTCCCAGCGCCTTCCGCTGCAGCGACTTCCGCTTCCTTATCCTCTTTCGCCATGTTTCACTCTCCCTCCGGCCCCTCTCTGGAGTTCCGGATCAGCGGTTTCCGTCCCGTCAAACGGCTGTACAAGACATGCCCGAAACACCCCCGCGGGACGGTACAGCCGTATGATGAGCAAACTTTGTACCACCGAGAAGTGTTATAGATATGTTATGCTATATCCGATACTTATGAGTTACGGGTCGGAGACGGGGAAAGGAACGGGGAAAACGGTTGCGCCGGTTTCTCCGGCACATCGACAATTCCTTGACGCATGAAACGGAAGGGGACGGCGGCGAAACCGCCGCCGCCCCGTGAAGCCGTTACCGCATGACAAACGTCTGCAAGCCCAAAAGCGTTTTCAGGAACGGCGATGATAAAAGGTTCGGAGGCAAGGCGCCCGAATCCCGGGGACCGAGGCGTATCGGGTTGTACGCCGCAGGGACAGGGGATGAAGGGCAACACAGCATACGGACCTTTTACGACGCCGTTACCGCATGATGTTCATCAGCTCGGACAAAAGCTCATCCTGGGTGGTGATCACCCGGGAGCTTGCCTGATAGGCCTTCTGGGCCGTGATCATGTTGATGAACTCCGTCGCGATGTCCGTGTTGGACATTTCGAGACTGTTCGACGTCAGTTCGCCCATGCCGGAGTCGCCGGGGATGTTCTTGATCGCCGGTCCCGACGTCACCGTTTCGGCGAAGAGGTTGGATCCCATGCGCCTCAGACCCGTGGCGTCGTTGAAGTCGGCAAGAACGATCCGGGCCAGGCTCGCCGTCTGCCCGTTCGTGAAGAATCCCGTAATCGTGCCGTCCGATTCGATGGAGAGGCTTTTCAGAAGCCCCGACGCGTACCCGTCGTTCGACAGGGACTTGATCACCGATGAGCTGGCATAGTTCGTGATGGACAGAGCCGAGGAACCGGCGAGGTCCCAGGTGATGACGTTGGCATCGCCGATGGTGGCCCCGTTGTCGAGGGTCGCCAGGGTGATGGAGAGGTCCGCCGGGTCCGCCTCGGCCTGGGTGACGGAGAATGTGAGGGTTCCGCTCGCCCAGGTGACGGCCGTATCGGGGGTGAAGGTGATGTCCGCGCCCCCCGAGCCGTCCAGATCGATGGAGACGGACTCGGCGTCCCCGAACACGGTGGCGTCGGTGTACACGTCGGCGTTCGTGATGGTCCACGATTCCGTGGTGGCGTCATAGGTCAGCTCGATGGGCGTCGTCGTGCTCTGATACAGCTGTCCCTCGTTGTCGATCGTCAGAACGGAGTTTCCCACGCCGGCCGTATCGATGGCGGCGTCGGACCGGTAGACCTGATCAAGATTTCCGTCGGCATCGAACTTGAAACCCGAATAGGACTGGTCCACCGAGCTCACCCCGTCGAGGCCCACCGTGAATCCCCAGTAACCGCTCACGCCGGTCCCCTCGCCGCCGGTCTTCTGAAAGGTGATCCCCAGGCTGTGCTGCGACCCGAGGGAATCGTAGACCGTCTGCGATGTCGTATAGGTGCCCCCCGTCTCCGTCTCGGCGTTCAGGTTGACACCCACGGAAAACATCGACGTCACCTGCGGGGTGGACTGAACGTCCTTCAGGCTGATGTTGGAGATGGTGTTCACCGTGGACCCGTAAAAATTAAATCCCTGGAGGGAGTACCCGTTGGTGTCCACCACGTACCCGTCCTTGTCCAGCGTGAACGACCCCGCCCGGGTGTAGTAGGTGGCGCCGTCCTGGTCGTTGACCATGAAAAAGCCGTCCCCGTCGATGGAAACGTCGGTGGCGTTGTCCGTCGTTTCGAACGATCCGGACCCGAACTGGGTCGTCACGTCCGTCACCGACACCCCTCGTCCCACCTGCATGGAACCCGAAGCCCCTCCGGAAATGCTCTGGCTCAGGACGTCGGCGAAATAGATCTTCCCCGCCTTGTAGCCGATCGTATTCACGTTGGCGATGTTGTTCGCGATGACGTCCATCTGTTTCGACGAGGCGTTCAATCCCGAAATTCCCGCCCACAATGCATTGCCCATTATTTCACCTCCTCAATCGGTTTACATTCCTCATGGATGCCGTGTCTCACCCGTTGTCGCTCCCACCAAAGGAAATGACACTGCTGAACGGCACATCGGTCCCGTTGATCCTGTAATAGGGAACGCCGCTGATCCAGGAAACGGCGGTGGCCGTCCCCGTCATCATCGTGTCGACGGTCACGTCGTTCCCGTCCCCGTCCACCGCCGACACCTCGAAGGTGTACGTTCCCGCATCGACGCCGGAGGTGTCCCAGGAAACGGACTGGAGCCCCGCATCGAGGCTGCCCAGTTCCACCGTTCCCACCTGCTTCCCGTCCCCGTCATAGATCGTCACGGTGCCCTGCTGAATCGCATCGTCGAGGACGAAGCGGATCTCCGTCCCGCTTCCCGTCACCTCGAGCCGGTCCCCGGCGTAGGTCATCTCCATCCCGACGCCGCCGATGACCTCCAGGTTCATCATGGACACCAGGTCGGAGCGCACCGAATCCAGGCCGGTGTTCAGGTTCGTGAGCTGCTCCACGCTGGTGAACTGCGCGAGCTGGACGGCGAACTCGGTTCCGTCCATGGGATCCAGCGGGTTCTGGTTCCGGAGCTGGGTGCACAGCAGCGTGAGGAACTCGTCCTGCCCCAGGCTGGACGACGATATCGAATCCGTAATGGCAACCGTCATGTTCTTCTCCTTTCTTCAATCCTTCTCAGGCAAAGACGTTGATCCCTTCACCGCGGCCCTTCTCGTAAAGCGGGGCGCGGGTGCCGGTGTCTCCGGTGGAGGACTCCTCCTGTCCGCCGGGCGCCCAGTTCCCCGTTCCCCCCTGGGAACCCGGCTGTTCCCGGAAGAACTGGGAAAAGGAATGGGAAGCGGATTCACCGGTACCGCCGTCCGACGGCGCTCCCTGCCACAATACCTGGATGGTGTCCACTTTCAGCCCCTGTTCCTGAAGAGCGGACCGCAGATGCTCCAGGCCTCCCTTCAGGACCTGCTGGACCTCGAAACTGTCCGCGACGAGCACCGTTTCCACGCGCCGGTCCCTGACCTGGACCTCCAGCGTCAGCGCTCCCAGGGACGGAGGCTCGAGGGTGAGGGTCACCTTTCCGGAATTCTTCCCCAGGGTCTGCCGCATCCCGACGACCGTATCCATAAGTTCCTGCGCGTTCACCGGCTGGGCCGCCGCACCCTGCTTCCCTGCGGAGCCCGCCGGGGAGGCATCCGCCTTCACCGCCGCGACCTCATGGGAGGACACGGCCGTCCGGCTTCGCCGGGCGGCTTCCGTTTCCAGTCCGTCGGCGGACGTTTCCTGAAGCGGCTTCGGTTCCATGGTGAAACCGCCCTCCCGAACGGACGCGGATTCCGTTGTCTCCTTGCCTCCTTCCGGCTTCACGGAAGCGGCAAGGGAGGGATTCTCCTTCGTCCGGGCGGCGTCGCCGGCATCGGTTCCCTCGATCCCTGCGGGAATGGATTCGCTCCTCTCCGGTCCCGATTGCCCGGCCGCCGCAGTGGACCTGGCCGTCATCGGCCTTTCTTCCGGAGCGAGGGCCCCGTCACGAACGGCGGCCTCCCCGGGGACGTCCGTCTTCGCGACAGCGTTCGCGGAAGCGTTCCTCCCGGTTCTTCCTTCTTCCCGGAGGGGCTCTTTTCCCGTCATGGGGAGGAGTTCCTCGGTCCGAAGCGTCTTCGTTTCCGCCTCCCGTTCCGGGGACACCGCCGTGGCCGTGGACTGCCGTTGTCCCGTTTCCTCCTCTTTCAGGGTCGTCCCCGGGCTCTCCCCGTTCGCGTCCGCAGGCACGGGAGAGAACGGGGCGGGCCTGGTCGCGGGTTCCTTCACCGTATCCGGGAAAAGGGGAGGAAGGGGCTTCGAAGAAGCGGAATCCGTACCGCGGGAAGTCGAAGCGTCGGGCCGGACCGCCGGTTCTTCCGCGGCGGTCTCCAGCGGAACGGGCGCGGGTCCGTTCGCGGGTCCGGCGTCGACGGCCCGAACCGGAAATTCCTTCTCCGCCCCGGAATACGGCAGGGAGGCCTGCCCCTCCGGAACTTCGTCATGGTCGGCGCCGTCTACCCCCTCCGGGGATTTTTCACCCCTTTGCCGCGCTGCGGCCGCCGGCGCACCCTGCAGGCCTTCCGCCGGGACCTCCCCGTCCGGCTCCGGCGTCTCCGCCGCGGAAACCCCCGGGAAAGAAAACGGCGATTCCGCGGAAACGGAAGTTTCCACGGACCGGGATGCCGCCTGCGGAACCGCAAGCGTTCCCTTGCCGGACTCCCCCGATTCCCCCTCCCGCATGAAAAGGCGAAAAAGGGATTCGAAGGACGCCAGGGAGGCAAGGGAAGCGCTTTTTCCCTGCCGGCAACTCGATATTCCCGTTCCTTCCCCGCCGGCAAGGGCCGTGCCCTGGCAGAGGGCCTCTCCGGCCGGAGAAAGCAGTTGGAACACCCCGTTCATCCGTATCTCCTTTCGCGCTTGCGATTCTTCTTTCCCCCTCCCTTGAGCAAGGGTCATGCCACCGGTCCGGCCAAATATATCGATTGAAATATCGGTAAGTTACAGACCGTCCTCCCGGGAAGGTCTCCCGGAAGAAGGAAAAACTTTCCCTCCCGGCGGGGAGGGAAGAAAAAAATACCCCGGTCCTCCGGGGCAATACGGGAGCGGAAAGAGGGTCTCCCCCGCGAGGCGGTCCATGAGCGGGGAAACGATGGAAACAGGGGATGGAATCAGCGGATGGGTCGGGAGGTCGTCACTTTTTTCCGGCGTTCATCGACCGGCTGATCTCCCGGGTGATCTCCACGGCTTTCTGAGGGCTGATATACCCCCAGATCGCCCCGGCCTTGTCCCGTTTCATGTTGAGGGTGATGAGGGCGGCCGTTTTCGTGTCCAGTTTTTCGAGCATGGGCCCCGCTTTCGCCGGCGGCGTGGTCTCGAACACCTTGGCCAGGTCCTTGTACCGGGCGTTGTCCACATCGGAGATTTCCTGGATCCGTTCTTCCAGCTTCTTCTCGAGGGACGACAGCCGGTCGATCTTTTCCACGATCTCCCCTTTCAGGGCGACCAGGTTTTTCTCCTCCTCCTTCAGGGCTGCTTCCCGGAGGTCCAGTTCCTTCCGCTTCTCATCGAGGGACTGAAAAAGCGTCCGTTCCTCCTTCCACCGGTCCTCCAGAACGTCCCTCACGGGAAGGGCCTTCCCGCCGGCGGGCTGTTCCGCCAGGGCATTGCCGGCAAAGAGGCTCTCCGACGCCGCCTCTCCCCGCCCCAGCAGGAAATCGCCGATGACGGCCACCTTGAAAAGGAGGACAAGCACCAGCACGATCTGAGTGAATCGAATGGTTCTTTTCACAGGCCCCTCTTCCGGAAACGGGTAACGCCGATTTCGTCCAGATTCCTGTTTTCCAGCGCCTTCTCGGACACCTGGAACTCGAGCAGATGCCGTTTCCGCAGTTCCTCCATTATTTTTCTCTCTTTCATCGCAAAGACGAGTTCCTTCCTTTTTTCCTCCAGGGATGTCTTCATCTCCGTAACGGCGTTCTCCTCCCTGGACTCCGCCTCCCTGAGAAAGCGGATGTACGACGCAAGGAAGGAAACGTCGGACGGGGCCACACGCATCCGGTCCATGGAACGGAGCGCCTCCATCCGCCGTGCCTTCTCCGCCCGGACGTCGTCCAGGGCCTTCAACCGCGCTTCGAGAAGCCTTTTTTCCTCGGCGAAATCGGACTGGATCCTGTCCTCCAGCGCCTTTCGGTATTCAAGAATGGACTGGAACCGGAACTGAAACATCACGCCCCCTTCTTCAGGAGTTCTTTCAGTCTGTTCCTCGATTCCTGAAGGGTGACCTTCTCGTTCATGTCCTGCTTCAGGAAACCGTTCACCCGGTCGATCATCGCGATGGCACGGTCCGTCTCGGGACTGCTCCCCTTGACGTAGGCTCCGATGTGAATGAGATCGCGGGCCTTCTGGTACGTCGCCACGGTACGGATGATTTCGCCTGCCATTCTCCTGTGCTCCTCGTCGACGATGTCGGGCATGATCCTGCTGATGCTCCCCAGGACGTCGACGGCGGGATAATGATTCCCGTTGGCCAGCTCGCGGGACAGCACGATGTGTCCGTCCAGGATGGACCGGGCCGTGTCCGATATGGGCTCGTTGAAGTCGTCGCCCTCCACGAGAATCGTGTAAATCCCCGTAATGCTCCCCGCACCTTCCAGATTCCCCGACCGTTCCAGAAGCTTCGGAAGCACGCTGAAAACGGAAGGGGTGTACCCTTTCGTCGCCGGCGGCTCGCCGACGGACAGCCCGATCTCGCGCTGGGCCATGGCGAACCGGGTCAGGGAATCGATCATGAGAAGGACGTGCTTCCCCCGGTCCCTGTAATATTCGGCGACCGTCGTCGCCACGTGGGCGGCCCGCATCCGGATCAGCGGATGGGTGTCCGAAGGGGCCACCACAACCACCGACCGGGACAGTCCCTCTTCGCCGAGGTTCTTTTCGAGAAACTCCCGGACTTCCCTTCCCCTCTCACCGATCAGGCCGATGACATTCACGTCGGCGTCGGTGTTCCTCGCGATCATGCCCAGAAGAACGCTTTTCCCCACGCCCGAACCGGCGAAGATCCCCAGTCTCTGCCCCCTGCCGCAGGTGAACAGGCCGTTGACCACCCGGATCCCGAGATCGATGGGCTCCATGATCCGGCCCCTTGCGAGGGGGTTGATGGGATCGGAATACACGGGATATTCACTCTCCCGGGAAACGGGCCCCTTCTGGTCGATGGGATTTCCGAGACCGTCAACGACCCTGCCCAGGAGGCCCGGTCCGACGGGAACCGTGGCGATTCTGCCGACGAACCTGATTTTGCATCCCGGTCCCAGTCCGTGGGTCGTCTCGAGGGGCATGAGCAGAATCCGTCCGTTCCGGAATCCGACGATCTCGGCGACGACGGGCCTCGCCCCGCCGTTGGGGAACAGTCGGCAGACCTCCCCGATGGACGCCCCGGGGCCGTATCCTTCCACGACGAGGCCCACGATTTCGGACACTTTGCCGTAGCTCCGGACGGGCTCGATCCGGGAGAGGATGCCGGCGTACTTCGATAAATCGATGACGCTTCCCTTGACAGGTACGATGGATTCCATGTGGATGCCTGGAGTGTCCCGCCTCACGTCGCTTCTTTCCGGTCCGGGAATCCGGCGGATTCCCCGAACGCTTCCCCGATGGCCACGATCTGCTCGCCCACCCGGGCGTCGATCAGGCTGAAACCGGTGTCGACCACCACGTCGCCCCGTTCCATCTTCGGATCCGCCTCAAACCGGAGCTTGCCCATGGCTTTGATTTCCTTGAGAAGGGTCCCCTCGTTTTCCTGGAGGAACAGGTGATCGACAGGATTCAGGGTGACCTTCACGCCGTCCTGAACCGCCACGTCCCTCAGAAGGCCCCGCAGAATTCCCGCAACGACGGCCGGGGCCGCCTCCACCTCGCGGCGGATGATCTTCTCCGCCAGGGCGAGGGATAGTTTCACCATGTCCTTCTCCCCGTCCCTCAGGACGGCCTCTCTCTTTTTCTTCAGTTCCTCGATGAGATGCTTCATCGTGTCCAGGATATGGCGGAATTTCTTGTCGGACTGGTTCCTCCCCTCCTGGAGCCCCTCCGCACGGCCCTTCGCGTAGGCGTCTTTCTCGGCCTTCCGGAGCCGTTCGTCATACTCTCTTTTCAGGGCGGCCCGCTCCTGCGTGCGGACGTTTTCCGCCGCCGGGACCTGTTCCCTCTCCGGGGGCCGCGGTTTCCCCGACCCGTCGCATCCCGGCACCCGGAGGGCATCCCGGACAACCGTGACCTGTTCCGATTTGAATACATTCCTAGACGAACGCATCCTCGTCGCCGCCCCGCATCATGAAAATTCTTCCCTCGCCCTCGAGTTTCTTCACCGTTTCCAGAATGTTCCTCTGACTCGTCTCCACCTCGGAAAGCCGGACCGGGGGCATCATCTCCAGTTCCTCCCTGAGCATCTCCGCCCCCCGGCGGGACATGTTGCGGAAAAATTTCTCCCGCAGTCCTTCGTCGACCACCTTCAGGGCCCTGGCAAGGTCGTCGCTGGAAATCTCGCGGAGAAGCTCCTGGAGACTCCGGTCGTCCAGCTTCAGGACGTCGTCGAAGGTGAACATGAGCGCCCGGATCTGGGTGGCCAGTTCCGGGTCCATTTCCTCGAGGCCGCTCATGATGGCGGTTTCATTGGACCGGTTCATCCGGTTCAGGATTTCGGCGATCGTCTTGATTCCGCCGATCTTCTGATCGGCCATTTTCCCGACGACGATCTCCTTTTCCAGCGTCTTGGCGACTTCCTCCAGAAATTCATGGGGGACGCTCTGGAGGGTCGCCATTCTTTTGGAAATTTCCCGCTGCATCTCCACGGAAAAGTTTTCCATGACTTCCGCCGCCTGCTCCGGCTTGAGATGGGCCAGGATGAGGGCGATGGTCTGGGGATGCTCCGTCTTCGTGAAGTCCATGAGCATTTTCGGGTCGAAATCCCTGAGTTTCTCCAGGATGGGATTGTGGCCTACCCTGCCGCTTTCCAGATCGGCGAGGAGATCCTGCGCCGCCTTTTCTCCAAGCGCCTTCTCGACGATCTTCCTCGACGCGTCGTCGCCCACCAGGATCGACCCGCCCTTTTCCTTCGCGATCCCGCAGAATTCCTTGATCACCGTCTTGAGAACGTCCCCGGGAATATCGGTGATCCTGGACATGTGCTTGCCCACCCGCCGGATCTCGGCGGGTCTGAGATTCTTCATGACGCTCGCGGCGGTCTCCTCTTCCAGGGAAAGGAGCAGGACGGCCGCCTTCTCTTCATCGTTCATCGATCCCTCCGCCGTCGGGGTTCACCGTTCTCACCGCAGCCAGTTCCGGAGCAGTTCCGCGAATTTTTTCGGATCCTCCTTCGCCAGCTGCCGGGCCATATCGACATCCGTCATTTCCCCGCCGGCGGGACCGGCCAGAAGCGACGGCGCCGCCTGGATCCTGGGAACGGAAGCGGGAGACACCTCCCGGATTTCCTGTTCGCCCATCCGGTCGGCCCGTTCAAGAATGTTCCTGACAATGGGACGGATCACAACGAGAAACGCGAGAGCAAACACGGAAAGCAGAATCACATATTTCAACACAGGCACGGCTTTCGAAAGAATCGTCTCCCACAGGGAGGTCTTTTCAAACCCCTCTTCCGTGATATCCTGCCGGAAGGGCATGCAGGTCATGACGACCTGGTCCCCCCGGGCGGTGTCGAAACCGGCGGATTTGCGGACGAGGTTTTCGAGGGAATCGAGTTCCTTCTTCGATCTCGACTGAAAGACCTCCTGCCCCTCCTGGTCCTTCCCGTAGATCCCGTCCACCGCGACGGCGATGGAAAGACGGCGGATCTCCCCGACGGGCATGACGGTCCTGCTCAAGACCTTGTTGATCTCGTAATTGATGGTCTCGTCCGACCGCTCCCTGCCTTCCCCGCCGGTCCCCGCCTCGGCGGACTGCCCCGCCGCCGCGGGGAACTTTTCCGACTGGCGCTGGAGGCTCCGGATCACCTGGGAATCCGGATCGAACACTTCCTCCGTTTTTTCCGTCATCCGGAAATCCATGTCCGCCGAAACCCGGACCACCGATTTCCCCTGGCCGAGAACCCGTTCCAGCATGGTCTGAATCCGCTGGGCCAGGTCTCCCTCCAGGCGGGCCTGGTACTCGATCTGGGCGGTCGCCGCCTTTCCCGGGCCGCTTTCCGGCTGGTTTTTGGAGAGGATGTTCCCGGTGTTGTCCACGATCATGACGCTCTGGGGAGCCATGCCCTCCACGCTGCTCGCGACGAGATGGACGATCCCGTCCACCTGCGCCGCCGACAGTTTTCTCCCCGGTCTGAGGCGGACGGTGACCGATGCCGAGGGGTCCTTTCTCTCGGCGACGAAAAGGGACTTCTTGGGAAGGGCGATGTGCACACGGCAGAACTGCACGGCGTCGAGCCCGGTGATGGTGCGCGCCAGCTCACCCTGGAGGGCCCTGCGGTAGTTCAACTCCTGTTCGAATTCGGTGGTGCCGAAGGCCTTCTTGTCGAAGATCTCATATCCCACGCCTCCCCCCTGGGGGATTCCGGAGGCGGCAAGTTCTACCCGAAGCTCGGAAATAATTTCTCCCGGGACGAGAATGGAATCCCCGGTGCCGGACAGCTTGTAGGAAATCTTGCGTTCCTTCAGACGGTTGACGATCGCCGAGGCGTCTTCCCCGGAAAGATTGGAATAGAGGACGCGGTAATCGATCTGGTTCGTCACGTAGACCAAAGCCGCGAGAACGGCCAGGGTCAGCCCCCCGGCGATGGCGATGGAAAGTTTTCGGCCCGCGGACAACGTGTTGAAGCCTTTCCACAGGCGGTTCGCAAGTTCCAGGATTCCGTTCATTTTCTATCCCTTTTCGCGAAAAAGCTCCGGGGGTGGCGCACCCGGATCCCGCCGGCCGGGACGTACCCTTTCACAAGCCGCGGGATGAGGGGCGGTACGGCCCGGGGGCTTTTTACAAATTCGTCAGATCTGCATCCTCATGATTTCCTGGTAGGCCTCGAGGATCTTGTTGCGAACCTGCATCATGACCTTGAAGGAGACGTCCGCCTTTTCCAGGGCGATCATGGCTTCGTGAATGCTTCCCGTATTCTGGAACTGCACCGTTTCGATGGCCTTGTCCGCATCGTCCTGGAGTTTTCCGATTTCCTGAATCATTCCCTTGAGGACATTCTGAAACTGCCCCTCCTCTTTTTTCCCGCTCTCGCCGCTTTTCGCCGGGGTGAGGCCGGGGGGGATGAGATCGTTTCGAACAATGAAATCAGACATTGCGCCCTCCGTCATTCATGGGAGATTCCTACTTTCCGATCTCCAGGGCCTTCAGCGCCATGCTTTTGACGGCATCGAAGGCGGTGACACAGGCTTCATAAGACCGGTTGGCCGAGATCATTTCCGTCATTTCCGTGACCACGTTGACATTCGGCATGGTCACCGTGCCGTCGTCCGCCGCGTCGGGATGGGAAGGATCGTACACCGTTTTGAATCCTCCCTCCGCCTCCCTGACATTCCGGAGTTCGACCTCTCTCAGGGCCTCCCCCAGCTGGTCGCCGAAGGCATCCCCGATGGGCCTGGACCCGAAAACGGCGATCTTTCTCTTGTAGGGGCCTCCCTCGGGGGTTTTCGTCGTGTGGGCGTTGGCGAGATTGCTCGTAATGACTTCCATGCGGATCCGCTGGGCTTTCAGCCCCGTACCGCAGACCCGGAAGAGGTTGTGAAAATCCATGCTACATCACCTCCCGAAGGACATTGTTCACGATGCGGAATTTTCTTCCCAGCATTTCGATATCCGTGTTGTACTGGAGCTGATTCTCCGTCAGTTTCATCATGGCCTCGTCCAGAACCACCGTATCCCCCGTGGAGACCAGTTCCAGGTCGTTCTTCGACAGGGCCGGCCCGGCGGGAAGATGGCCGGGATCGGTCCGGGTCAGGGGAAGTCCGGACGGGCGATTCATCGCCGATTCCAGATGACTTGCGAACACGAGATCCTTCGGTTCGTAGTCGACGGAATCCATGTTGGCCACATTCGCCGTCAGAATTTTCTGCCTTTCCGACCGGTAGTCGAGCATGAACGCGATACGGTCGAAGGTCTTGTCAAAAAGGGCTTTCATCCGGATTGCTCCTCCCGCTCTCCCTGCTTTCCGTGTTTGTTTGCAATCCCCATACCATCCCCTTCGGGGCGGGGCCCCTCCGCCGCCGTCCCGCCGGCGCCGTCAGTCCCCTTCGGGCCCGTCGCAGGAACAGCCGTATTCGTTGAGCTTGTTCCGTATGGTGCGGACGCTGATCCCGAGGAGTTTCGAGGCCCGGGTCTTGTTTCCGCCGGACCGGTTCAAGGCTTCGAAAATAAGGGCTTTTTCCATTTCCCCGATGGTGGGGATCGCCTCTCCCCGCGGCCTGGCTGCGATCACGGGGGCGGGCGCCGGCTCCGGCCGGGTCTCCCCCTCGTCCCGCTCGAAATAGAGGTGTTCGGGAAGGAGCACGTCCCCCTCGCAGACGAGGACGGCCCGTTCCATGACGTTTTCCAGTTCCCTCACGTTCCCCGGCCAGGAATACCGGTTCAGTTGCCGTTCCGCCTCCGGGGAAAGGCGGGCCGGCGGCCGTTCGTTGATCTGGCTGTATTTCCTGATGAACCGGTTCGCCAGCAGAACCACGTCCCCCTCCCGCTCCCGGAGGGGGGGGATCGTCACGGGAATGACGCGGAGCCGGAAATAGAGGTCCTCCCGGAATTTCTTTTCGGCGACCATTTTTTTCAGATCCGTATTTGTCGTCGCGATGATCCGCACGTCCACGGGAACGGGAAACCGCCCCCCCAGCCGGTCCACCTCGGATTCCTGGATCACCCGGAGAAGCTTCGCCTGGAGCTGCATGTCCATCTCGCTGACCTCGTCGAGAAGCAGGGTCCCTCCGTCGGCCAGTTCGAACTTGCCCGGTTTCTTCTGCACCGCTCCCGTAAAAGCGCCCTTCTCGTAGCCGAACATTTCGCTTTCCAGCAGATTTCCAGGGATGGCGGCGCAGTTCACCGCCACGAAGGGCCTGTTCCGGCGGGTGCTGTTCCTGTAAACGAACCGGGCGAACAATTCCTTGCCCGTTCCCGTTTCCCCGTGGAGAAGCACCGTCGACCTGCTTCCGGCGACACTCTTGAGAAGGCCGAGGATCTTCAGGATGCCCGGATCGCCGGTGATGATCTCTCCGGCGCCGGGGGCCTCCCCCCGCTCGCTTTCCCGCTGGCAGCCGTTTCCCTTCGCGTCCGCAAGGACGTTCCTCACGACGAACTCGAGATTGTCCAGGGAAAAGGGTTTCATAAGGAAGTCGGAGGCCCCCTCCTTCATCGCCTCCACGGCCGTGTTCACCGTCCCGTACGCCGTGATGACGATGACCGGCGTGTCCGGCGATATTTTTTTGACGCCCCGGAGGACCTCCATCCCGCTCATCTTCGGCATCCGCATGTCCGTGATCACCGCCTCGAAGCGGCCGCCGTCGGAAAACATCTCGAGGGCCTCCGACCCGTTTTCCGCCATGGTCACGAAATAACCGCACCGCTCCAGAGATTCCGAAAGGGCCGCTCTCATGCCCGAATCGTCGTCGGCGATCAGGATCGTCTGTTTGCTCATCCTTGCACCCGCTTCAAAAGCATCATGAATTCAGTCCGCCGCCGGGCCGGTCCGATCCCGCAAGGGGCAGCAGCACCGTGAAAACCGTCCTGCCCGCCGACCCGTTCTCCGCATGGATCAGGCCCCCGTGCATCTGAATGATCCGGTGGACGGAAGCGAGACCGAGTCCGGACCCGCTTTCCCTGGTGCTGAACAGCGGATCGAATATCTTTTCCAGGACATCCGGGGAAATACCCGTTCCGTCATCGGAGAAACGAATTTCCACGGCGGGGAGCACCCCCTCCTCCCTCAGGAAGAGTTCCGAATGCCTCGTCTCGATTTCGATGGTGCCCCTCTTCTCGATCGCCTGGACGGCGTTGAGATACAGGTTGAGGAAAACATGCTTCAGCATTTCCCGGCTTCCCCGGATCACCGGATCGTCGCACGCAAGCCGGACGTTCACGGAGATCTCCTCCGAATCGACGATCTGCAGGATGAACGCGTTCACCTCCTCGATGATCCGGTGGAGGTCCAGGGATTCGAATTCGGGAATCCTCACCGTTTCGGTGAAGGAAAGAAGATCGGTGATCTTGCGGTTCATCCTTTTCACGGAGTGCATGATGTGCCCGACCCGGTCCCGGTCCCTTTTCGATTTCAGATCCTTGAGGAGCATGGAAGAAAAAAGTTCGATGCTTCCCAGGGGGTTCCGGATCTCGTGGGCGAAATTGGCGGCGAGTTCGCCCATGGCGGTGATTTTCTCGTTTCTCTTGACCATCTCCTCCAGCTTCCCCAGGCGGGTCACGTCCCGGACGAGAAAAATCTTCCCCACCGGTCTTCCGCTGCCGTCTCTCAGATAGGAACCGGAGACCTCCAGCGTTTTCCCGTTCGATGGGAGGCGGAGCCCCGTTTCACTTCTCTGGAGGGCCCTGTCGATCAGGGACAGGAGGAAGTCCTCCGGCACATCCCGGAAAAGTTCCTCCACCCGTTCCCCCGTTCTCTGTCCCCCCGTTTCGAAGATGCTCTCGGCACACAGGTTCATTTCCCGAATCCTGTGGTTCATGTCCGACACGACAACCCCCGTCGTCAGATTGTTCAGGACATTCCCCAGGAAATTCCTCATGGCCTCCTTTTCCGAAAGGGAGTCCTCCAGTTCTCTGTTTTTCTTCTCCAGCTCCAGGTTCAGGGCGCCGAACTTTCTCTGAAGACAGTCGTAAGCGTCCCGGAGCAGGGACGTCGCCCGGTTGAATTCCGCAAAAGAACTCTGAAGGATACCGACATTGTTCATCATCTCTCTCTTCTCCCGGAACCGGGGGGGCACCCCCCTTTTTTTATTGGATGTCATCGATCGACGTAACGCCCGTTGGCGACCGTCCACTGGTGGTCGTACAGCCACCAGTCGGCGAGGCGATTCCAGAATTCATCCTCTCCCGCCTCCTTGAGTTCGTTCAGGGTCCGCTGGGACTTCCCCGGTTCTCCCGAAAATGCATGGCCCTGGCCGACCCGGTACAGCGTCCACAGTTTCCGTTCCCTCAAATGTTCCTCCTTCATCGCGTCTTCATAGGACACAATGCCCTTCTCATAATTGCGGTCCCTGTAGAGGCATTCCCCCCGGTCCCGCATGACCCGCCGGATCCAGTCCCCGTCGCAGTCCCCTCGGTCCGCGCAGGCCTCGAGAACCCTGTCGTAATGGGAGGCGGCCCCGTGCCAGTCCCCCGCCTCATGGAGGGTCCTGCCGAGCAGAAAATGGGCGGAAACGGGATCGGCGGGCTTCCAGGAAGGCTCGTCGAGAAGGGGCCGCATGAGGAACAGCGCCGTTTCCCCGTCCCCTTTCCGGAAATGGACCTCCGCCATCTTCTCGCGGACCCGGGAGGCAAAAGCGGTCTTGTTCCCCTTTTCCCCTTCGGCAAGGAATCGGGAGAGCCGCTGGAGGGCGCGTTCCGTCCCCCCGTCCAGGCATTCCAGGTCGACGATGGACGAAAGGGCGCCAAACCGGTCCTCCTCGTTTCCGGCCATCTTCATGGCCGTCTCGAACACCTCGAGCGCCGTCCTTGAATCCCCGATCCTGCCGAGACTTTCCCCGATCTTGCAGCACGTGGCGAATTCGGCGGGCAGGACAAGCCCCTTCCCGTAGACCCTGAAGTACAGATCGGCGACGGCGACATCGTCCCCCTCTCCGGAGTATTTCGCCACGAGACGATCGGCGCCGGAACGGAGCAGGGGAAGAACCTTGTCCCGGTACCCGCCGCTTCCCCAACCGTTCTGAAGGGCCAGGCAGGTATCGGTCATTTCCTCCCATCTCTCCATCCGCTGCAGGCAGAGGGCCTTGAAGAAAAGGGCCCTTTCCCCCAGGGGATCGGTCCTGTGCCTTTCATGGACCCCGTTCAGTGCGTGGATCGGGTCGAACAGGGCGTCCCCTCCTTTCTGGATCCGCTGAATCTTCAGGCCGGGATTTTCCCAGGCGATCCGGGCAAGCATGAGGAGGCTTTCCTCCGCGGCATTGCTTTCCGGATTCCGTTCCAGGACACTGCCGAAAAGGAACACGGCCCTTTCCGGCTGGCCTTTTTCATAGAGAACCGTCCCCAGGCGGTACAGGGCTTCGTTGACCCCCTTACCCCCGGGATGGATGCTCACGTACTGGGTCAGCACGTTCAGTGCGTCGTCGTACTTCTTCCTCTTGATGAAGTGCTCCCCGAGGGCGAACAGGATCCCTTCGGGAATGTCCTGGTACCGGGACCACGCTTTCATGCCGTCCCGGAACCAGATCTCGGCATGGTAGGGCTTCCCCAGGCGGAGACAGGCGACCCCCGCGGTGAAATAGGCCTCCTTCGCCCAGGGTCCCCCGGGCTGTTTCTTGAGATAGGCCACAAGGGCATTGATGGCCTCCTGATATTTCCCGCCCTTGAAAAGCATCCTGCCCATCCTGAAAAGGGCTTCGGGGACGAGGGGGGAAGAGGGGCACAGGACCAGGAGATTTTCGTAAGAGCCCTGGGCTTCGTGATAAAAATCCAGCATTTCGTAACTGCGGGCGATCCGGAACCGGATCTCGTCCTCATGTCCGCCGCCCTTCGGATCGATCCAGAGCACCCGGCGGTACGTGTCGACGGCCTCCAGGAGCATGAGGGAATCGCCCTGCATTCCGAGCTGCCAGGAACAGTCGGCACAGTCTCGGAAGAGCCGCTCCCTGCCCGGCGCCCCCGGGCGGGATTCGCCGGCCGCCTTCTTCAGGACGGGCAGGATTTCCCTGCAGTCGCTCCCGTGCGGGACACCCGGAAGCGGTTCCGGAATCATCTCCGCGTCCTCCCATTTTTCCTGTGAAACGGTGAAAGGCACGGGCGGAATCGGTATCGAATCGTCTTCCTCGTCCCGGGGCGGGGCGGGAAGGATATCGGGCTCGGGGATGAAATCGATGGCCGCCTTTTTTTCCGGCGGCGCCGGTGCGTCCTCCGCCGGCGACACGGCCGGTTCCGGCGGGACCGTTTCAGGCGCCGCGGTCTCCCGCGAAGGCCCCCGGTCGCGGACGGAGGGCTTCGGCACGGCCCCGGCGACCCGGGTTTCTCCCTCGGCCGGCCGTTGCGTTTCGGCGGGCCGTTTCGTTTCGGCGGGTGCCGCGGCATCGGCCGGCGCCGCCGGCAGTTTCACAACCGCTGCGTACCGGACCATTTTCTTCCGTTTCATTTCCGCAAGCTGTTCCTTCGCCTCTTTCCGGGTATCGGAGCATCCGGCATACACCCTGCGCCAGATGCCCTTCGTTCGCAGGCTCACTTCCCGCCAGCAGGCGGAAAATCCGGCCTTCCGGAATCGCTGCGCCTCCTCCTCCGCCTTCTCCACGGTACGGAAGGACGCCACCTGGACGGCGTATTTTTTTTCCGTCTCTTCCCCCGCGAAAGACTTCATGGAATGGCCGAAAATGCCGATAAGAAGAACGAGGGACAGGAAGACCGGTCTCAACAGGAAGCCGTGTCTGCGGTTGTCTGGTTTCATGGCCTTTGATCCAATACGCTCCGATCGGGAGATACAAGCCGGGGAACCCGTCCGCCGCAATTCCCGAAAAGCATCGAAAGGTCGCGCGAAGCCGGGGCCCGCGGTTCCATGACAAAGCAACTTTCATACCAAGCCGCAACGTCCACGCTTCGACGGGGTCTCCGGGAGGGCCCCCGGGCCGGGAAACCCGGCTCTTCCTCCCGTTCCGGCGCGGTTTCCGGTCCTGATTTCCCGGCCGCTCCGGGAACATCCGGCTGAAAATCCTGTCAACGATTCGGCCAAAAAGCCAATTCTTTGACGGGTTCCCGACGGAGAGGACAGGAAGGGAAATCATCATTCCGCGGAGGGCCAAGGACCATGAACAGGGAAAAAACACCGCCCCGGGCGGAACGCAGGGAATTTTCCCGTGTCAACGCCTGGATTCCTTTCAGTTACCGTATCGTCCAGAAGGAGGAATGGGGAAATCTGCGTTCCCGCTTCCTGGGACCGGTAAGTTCTCTGGAACAGGCGGCTCCCGTGGAAAGCGGCAGCCAGCCCCTGATCGACGCCCTGAAGAAACTGGACATGAAAGTGGATCTCCTCATCCACATGCTGACCATGCAGCAGGAGGGCTTCCACAACCTGCCCTGCAGGGCGGTGAACGTCAGCGGCGGCGGCATCGGATTCCCGGCGGTGGACCCGCTCCCCCTGGGAACGATTCTTGAAATGAAAATGCTCCTTTCCCACCCCCACCCCGTGGCGGTCTACGCCTACGGGAAGGTGGTCAAATCCATGGAACAGCACGACGGACACTATATCGGCCTGCAGTTCGTCTGGATGGACGATCCCGTAAGGGACGAGATCGTCCACTTCGTTTTCGAGCGGGAACGCGAAATTCTGAGAGAGAAGAGAGGAAATCGAGGGGATTCATGGTCGCCATCGTCGGAATGATCATCGTTACCGTCGCCGTCCTCGGCGGGTATCTGATGGAACACGGGAACCTGTTCGTGCTGTTTCAACCGGCCGAGATCCTGATCATCTTCGGGGCCGCCCTGGGGGGGTTCGTCGTCGCCTCGCCTCCCAAGGTCATCCGCGCCGTCGTGCGTGCGACCCTGGCCATGTTCAAGAGCGTCCATCTCTCCAAGAAGGATTACATCGAGGCCCTCCTGCTCCTCAACGGGATCTTCTACAAGATTCGCCAGCAGGGGCTGGTGGCCGTCGAAAACGACATCGACGCCCCCGAGGAAAGCAGCCTGTTCAACACCTATCCCCGGATCCTGAAAAACGAGCGGGCTGTCGCCCTCATCACCGACACCCTGCGGACGGTCATGTCCACTTCCATCGTTCCCCATGAGCTGGAGGCCCTCATCGACACGGAGCTGGAGATCTGCCAGGAAGAGATGCTGGTTCCCTCCAAGTCGGTCACCTTCGTCGCCGACGCCCTCCCGGGACTGGGGATCGTCGCCGCCGTTCTCGGTGTCGTCCTCACCATGGGAAAGATCAGCGAGCCGCCGGAGGTCCTCGGCCACAGCATCGGGGCGGCGCTCGTGGGCACCTTCATGGGGGTTCTGTTCTGCTACGGCTATGTGGGTCCCGTAGGAAAGAACCTCGAGCACATGGCTTCGGAAGAGATTCAGTATCTCTACATCTTCAAGGTGGCCCTGATCGCCTTCGTCAGCGGAGCCGCCCCCAAGGTGGCCGTCGAATTCGGCCGGCGTGTCGTTCCCTCCGACGTCCGTCCCACCTTCGCGGAGATGGAGGAAGCCCTCAAGCAGGCGAAGAAATAATGGAACAGGGCGCGAAACCGGTCATCTTCCGGAAAACGAAGAAAAAAAGCCACGAAGGCCATCACGGCGGGTCCTGGAAGGTGGCTTACGCGGATTTCGTCACGGCGATGATGGCCTTTTTCCTTCTCCTGTGGCTCGTCACCATGGTGTCACCGGAAAAGAGGCTCGCCGTTTCCGAGTACTTCAAGTTCTTCAATGTGTTCAAGATGCAGCAGACGACAGGCGGGCAATCCTTCCTGGACCGGTCTCACGATTTCGCCAACGTCCAGGGCATGGGCACCGGCTTCGTGAAGCGGGGGGCATCCACGGGCACCTTCGCCCCGAAGGACATGGTGGAACGGCTGAAGCTCTCCATCGAGGCAAAGCTCGAGCCCTTCAGCGAACAGATCATCGTGGACATTGTCCAGGGGGGCGTCCGGATCCAGATCGTCGACATCGAGGGGAGCATGATGTTCTCCCTGGGAGGAACGGAACCCACATCCCGGGCCCAGGAAATCCTCCGTCTCGTTTCGGAGAACGTCCGCGACCTCGAAAACCGGATCGCCATCGAGGGACATACCGACGGAGCCCCTTTCCGGGGAGGGGGGATCACCAACTGGGAACTTTCCACCGCCAGGGCCTCCGCTGCGAGGAAGGAACTGGAGAAGAACGGGATCGGTCCCGAGCGGATCGCCCGCGTCGTCGGTTTCGCCGACCAGGAGCTTCTGATTCCCGTCAATCCCTACGACCCGAGAAACCGTAGAATCAGCATCATCCTCATGATCGGTGAAAACAGATCAAGGTGGTGAAAAGGGGATCACTTCACTTCGTTGAGGCACACATCAACGAAGAAAGGACCGGAATCGGTCTCGAAGGGAATGATGATGCTCGGCCCCCCCAGTACATGGACGATGCTGTGGTTCTTCCCCGAAACCACCGTCGGAATCGCCGCCAGGATGTTGTATCCCTCGGATTCGAGCATTTTCCGCGCAACCCCGGACACCATGTTGGTCAATTCCCCCACGGCGTCTTTTACGTCCCCGTTGATCTCCTTCATGTCCTCTCCAAGCATGGTGGACACGATCTTCACAATGCAGGGTTCGCTGAAGCTGAGCGCCAGCGACCCCTTCGCCGAGCCGGTAAGCCCGATGATGCCCGATACGTCCCCTCTCGCCAGGCTGTCCTTTTTCAGAAAGGGCTTCCCCGGGCGGGGTTCCACGAATGCCATCGTTTTCAACACTTTGACCGTTCCCTCGAGAAAGGGATTGATGAATTTCACGTTCATTGAAGGATCCTTTTCGTTCTTTTACAGTTTTTCGACGATCTTCTTGATCTTCTCGTTCAGGACTTCCGCCGTGAAGGGTTTGACGATGTAGTTGCTCACCCCCGCCTTGACCGCGGCAATGACGTTTTCCTGGAGCGCCTCCGCCGTGACCATGAGAAACGGCGTTTTCGCCAGGTCCCCGTCGGCCCGCACCGCCTTGAGCAGCTCCAGGCCGTTCATGTTGGGCATGTTCCAGTCGGAGATCACGAAGTCGACCTTCTGGGACTTGAGAATCCGAAGCGCTATGGCGCCGTCCTCCGCTTCCGCGATGTTCTCGTATCCCACCTGCTTCAGAAGATTTCGGACAACCTTCCGCATGGTCGCGAAGTCGTCCACGACCAGTATTTTCATGTTCTTGTCCATACGTTCCCCCGATTAAAGATTTTATTCCGGAAAATCACGCATAACAAACCCAACAAATATCAAAAAGCCGCTTTTTTCAAAGGGCCCCGTGAAAAAAGTTCCCGGGCCATGCAGCATAGGAACTTTTTGCGAAGCCGTCAACCGTGACGAACTCGTAAGACGCCGGAACAACGCTTTCTTCGAACGGCAAAGTAAAAAGCTCCAGAGGCAAGGCGCCCGAATCCCGACGAATGAGACGTACATCCGGTACGTCAAAGGGAGGAGGGATGAAGGGCAACGCAGCATAGGAACTTTTTACAAAGCCGTCAACCGTTCCGGACCCCCTCACTCAGTTCGAAAAGCCCCTCGGGATCGATGATGAGCCCGATCTGCCCGTCCCCGAGGATCGCCCCGCCGGCGATCCCCTGGACGTTCTTCAGTCCTTCCCCGAGGCTCTTGATGACGACCTCGGCCTTCCCCACGATTTCGTCCACCATGAGGCACTTCGCCCGTCCCTCTCCCTCGGTGACGACGATGATCGCCTCCCAGGGATTCCGGTGCAGGGGTTCCTTGCCGAAGAGTTCGTAAACGCGGACGAGGGGGAGGAGGTTGCCCATGACATTGATCGTCTCCCCCTTCCCGGCAATGGCGTTGTAAACCTCGCGGGAGGGCCGCAGGGCCTGGCGGATCGCCGTCGTCGGAACGATGTACCGCTCCGAGCCGACCTTCACGATCATCCCGTCGATGATGGCCAGAGTCAATGGAAAGCTGAGGGCGAAGGTGGTCCCCTTCCCCGGGGCGCTCTCGATTTCGATCTTTCCCCTGAGGCGGTCGATGGCCTGACGGACGACATCCATGCCGACGCCCCTGCCGGACACTTCCGTCACCTTCTCCGCGGTGGAAAAGCCGGGAAGAAAGATGAGACGGAAGATGTCCTGGTCCGCCAGGTTGTCCGTGCTGTGAACGAGACCGTTTTTCTTCGCCTTTTCCAGGATCTTTTCCCGGTTCAGGCCTTTCCCGTCGTCGACGATCTCGATGACGATGTTCCCGCCCCGGTGATAGGCCTTGAGCTGGATCATCCCCTTTTCCGGCTTCCCGGCAATCCGCCGATCCTCGGTCGATTCCAGGCCGTGATCCACCGAGTTGCGGACCATGTGGACCAGGGGATTGTAGATTTCGTCCACCATGTTCCGGTCGATCTCCGTATCCTCCCCCACCATCTCCACGGTGACCTGCTTGCCGTTGTTCTTGCCGAGGTCCCTGGCCAGGCGGGCCATCCTCTGGAAGGTCTGCTTGATGGGCATCATCCTGAGGCTGGTCGACGTCCGCTGAAGCTCCGAGGTGATCCGGAAGAACTGGGCCACCGTCCTCATGAGTTTCCGGTCCCCGTTGAACTGCTGGGACAGGCCCTGCTGGATCATGGACTGGGTGATCACCAGTTCGCCCACCATGTCGATCAGGTCGTCCAGCTTCCGCGTGTCGATGCGGATCGTGGTGGTGTCGCTCACCTGTTCCGCCTGCTTCCGCAGCGCCTGGGATACCTGCTTCGGCGACACCTTCCCTTCCTGGATCAGGGTCTCCCCGATTTTCTTCTTCGGGACGATCGTCTGGCTCGTCTGGAGGGACGCCTCCAGGGCCTCTTCCGAAAGGGCGCCGCCGGAAACGAGAATCTGCCCCAGTTTCTGCGGCTTTTCCGCTTCCTCCCCCGACCCCACGGCATCAATCCGTTTCGAAAGGACGGAAAGATCGGTGTTCAGGGGCTTCATCTCCTTCCCTTCCAGCCGGTCCTTCAACTGACCGATCATCGACTTCAGCGTGTCCGACCCGTCGAGGACCACGTCGATGAGGGGCTGGGTGACCTCCAGTTCGTCGTTCCGCGCCTTGTCGAGGAGGTTCTCCAGGCTGTGGGCCAGGCCCCGGATTTCGGAGAGGTTCAGAAACCCGGCCACCCCCTTGACGGAATGGAAAGGACGGAAGATGGCGTTGATGCAGTCCTTGTCGGTCGGGTTCTGTTCCAGGTTCAGGATGTTCACCTCGATTTCCGAGATGTACTCCAGACCCTCGGTAATGAAATCGCGGAGGAGCCCCTCGTCCTCGATCTCGAAGGAAGCCCCTTTGGCCGCCTCTTCCGGCGGCGCCACCGGCGCCTCTTCCTCCTCCTTCCGCTCTCCCATGAGTTCCCTGATCCTGTCGTCCCCGCAGGCCTCAAGGACCACGGACAGAATTTCGTCGACGCTCCCTTCGGATCTGCCCATCTTTCTATAGGAGGAAACAACCTGCTGGATAGCGGTGATCCCTTCTTCGAGGGCCCGGTAGGCCTTCCCGGCGTCCCCGATCTGGAGAAGCACGATTTTCTCGAGGAGCACGGACAATGCCCCGGCGATTTTCACCGCCTCCCCGACCTGGGTCTCCTCCGCTTCCCGGGAGACCTGATCCAGGACGTTGAGAAAATTCCCCGCCGTGGGAACGTCGATTTCCTTCTGATCCAGAAAAACGAAATCGGACGCCAAACCTTCCATGAACTGGGCCAGCTTCTCGTATTTCATCGTCATGCCATCCTAATGATTTCTCCGGCGATCTGGTCGATGGGAAGAATCCTGTCGACTGCGCCGAGTTTGATTGCCTCTTTCGGCATTCCAAAGACCACGCACGTTTTTTCGTCCTGGGCGATGGTGGACGCCCCCGCTTTCTTCATCTCCAGAAGGCCGGCGGCCCCGTCGGCCCCCATGCCCGTAAGAATGACCCCGATGGCGTTCGTCCCGGCATACCGTGCCGCCGACCGGAACAGGATGTCCGCGGCGGGTCTCTGGTGATGCACCATGGGGCCGTTCTTGATCTCCACGTAATACCGCGCCCCGCTCCGCCTCAGGATCATATGGAAATTGCCCGGCGCGATGAGGGCCGATCCCGACGCCACCGTATCCCCGTCCTTCGCCTCCCGGACCCCGATCTGGCAAAGACCGTTCAGACGGTCCGCAAAGGCGGTCGTGAAATTCGCCGGCATGTGCTGGACCACCACGATTCCCGGGGAATTGGGAGGCAGCTTCGTAAGAACCGATTTCAGCGCTTCCGTTCCCCCCGTGGACGCCCCGATGGCGACGATCTTCTGGGACGTCTCGGCAAGCGCCCGGACCGGCTCCAATTCCTTCGCCTGAGAGGGCGGCGCCGGCGTCCGCCGGGTCATGGTCACCTTGGAAGCGGCCCGGATCTTCTGCGCCAGCTGTTCGCTCAGGTCTCCCACGGTGTAGGACGACCCCGGCTTTGCGACGACCTCGACGGCCCCGATCTCGAGGGCTTCCAGCGTCAATTTTCCGCCCTTCGTTGTTAGAGAACTGACGATGATCACCGGGAGGGGATAATACTTCATGAGCTTCTTCAAAAACGTGATGCCGTCCATTCTCGGCATCTCGATGTCCAGTGTGACCACATCCGGTTTCAGGGAGACGATCTTGTCCCGGGCGACGAAGGGGTCCGGGGCGGCGCCGACCACCTCGATATCGGGATACCGGGAAAGTTCTTCCGTGAAAATCTTCCGAACGATCGCCGAGTCGTCGACGATGAGAACCCGTATCACGCTCAATCCCGTCCGTCCTCCTTCAGATAGGGATACCAGTCGCCCCGGCGAAGCCGCTGGACCTTGTACACCACGGTCTCGTTCAACAGCGTGTTGTAAACCACCTTTCTTCCCATGCTCCCTCCCACGTCATCGCTTTGCACCTCCACCCCGAATCGATGGAGGATGCTCCGGGCGATGCGGACGTTCTCCCGGGCGGTTTCGCCGCACTCCGCCATGCCGTTCGTCGCCCCGCCCAGGATCTGGGCTTTCAGGTCTTCCTTTCTCGACCCGTTTTGAAAAAACTGACGGAGCAGGTATCGTACCGCCACGTTCCCGTATGTCGCCTTCGCTTCCTCCCGCCTGTCCGTATACGGATACAGAAAATGCGCCATGGCCCCGTATTCCGTCCTGCCGTCCCAGACCGACACGGCCACGGAGGAGCCGAGGACGGCGGAAATGAGCGCTGGTTCCCGGGGCAGAAAAATGTGCCCCGGAAGGAGGAAATATTCAAAAATCCGGACCTCGTCGCCGCTCATCGGGACGATCCGCTCCGTCCCCTCAAGATCCCGTCTCCCGGAGGACCGCGGAAAGTCCCCCATCTTCGGATTGAAAGTGTATCACCACCGGATTCCCCGCCTGTTCGCCCTTTTCCTCTCCGGGCGCCTCGGAATTCCGTTCGAAGCCGGGGATCGAAAGATCGAAGGTCAGCGAGGAATCGAAAAGACGCAGGAAATTTCCGCAGACCACATTGGCCGATTCCTTGAGACAGTCCTCCACGTCCCGTTCCGACATCTCATCAGGTTCCTTCAATAGCAAATTCTGGACCATTCTCATGGACAGGTCCGCCGCGAACAACAGATCGAGGGTTCCGGAACGGGGGCCCCGGAACCGGATGGAAGCCTTAAGGACCTCCTTTCCGGCGGGATACGTCTCCGCCGGTTCGAGAAAGACGAAAAACATCTTCTCGAAAACTTCAAAAATCGACTTCTTCAGAGTCTGACGGATTCTCTGCGTTTCCTCCATATTCACCGTCCTCCTGGCAACCGACCACCTGATAGAGCACCTTCCGGATGTCCTCCGGAAGGAATGGCTTCTTGATGAATCCCCGGGCACCGTTTTCGAAGGCTTCCTGAATCCGATCGGTACTTCCCTCGGTGCTGACCATGATGACCGGAATATGATGGTACAGATCGTGGGACCGCACAGTCTCCAGGAACTCCAGGCCGTTCATCTCGGGCATGTTGATGTCCGAGAGGATCACATCCACCCAGTTTGAAGAAAGTACGGAAAGGGCCTCCCTTCCGTTGCCGGCCTCGAAGCAACTGTCCACTCTGAATCCGGACATGGAAATGATTTTCCGGATCACGCTCCTCATGGCATTCGAATCGTCCACAATCAAAATGTTGAATGACATGGCCCCAACCTTTTCCTCGCATTCTTTTTCGAACCGCGTCTCCCGCTGCCCGGTCCCCGCAGGGCCGGTCGTCAGACCAGGTTCATCACGTCCTTCGCTCTGTCCATGTCCTGATGGAGCAGGATGAAACAGGTTTCAAGGTCTTTGTGCCTCAACTGAAACATGGGAATGGTCTGTTCGAGCGCCCTGCACGCCAGCCCGTCGATCCCCCCGTCCACGCCCATCAGGGAGGCGAACTGATCCGACAGGTGGACGAACCACGGGACGGGCCGGTCCTCGCTCAGGAGATCGGGCCGGTGATGGTAGCGGATGGCATCCCGGATCTCCTCGGGGTATTTCCATTTCTCCGCGATTTTCCCGCCCAGTTCGGCATGGTTGATCCCGAAGACTTCCTCTTCCGCCTCCAGAAAGGAATATCCCTGTTGCGTGACCTTGTCCATGATGGCGGTCATGGCCTCCTCGACATATTCTCCCATGATCATTTTTCCCACGTCGTGGAGGAGAGCGGCCGTATAGAGAACGTCGTCCTCCTCCCCCCGGATCCGGCGGGACAGAATCTGGGACATGAGCGCCACGGCAACCGAATGCTGCCACAGCTCGGAACCGGTTGTGACGTATCCCCTTGCGGGAACGGCCCGGAAGATCTTGGAAACGCCGGCCGTCTGGATGGTCCGGATCAGGTTCTTTCTTCCCAGGAGAGACAGGGCCTGTTCCACCGATTTCACCTTTTCCCTGAGACCGAAATAGGCGGAGTTGGCAATTCTCAGGACATTCGCCGTAACGGCCTGGTCGTATTTGACGACCGTCGCAAGTTCCTGCACGGAATAATCTTCCCGGTTCAGGAGAATCATGAGCCGTTGAACGGTCTCGGGAAAGGCGGGAATCGCCTTGATGGAATTCAGAATTTTTTCAATCATCAGATTTCCTTGATGCTGCCGCCGGATGTCTTCACGTAGGTTTTTCCGTTCGTCAGTGCGAGACGCACGGTACGGTTGAAGTTGCCGCCCGTGTCCTCGCTTTCGATCATCACATTGTTCTTCCAGAATATCTTTCTCATGGCCATGATGTTCTTCTGCCCGATGCGGAAGAAATTCGTGTCGTCCAGGATGCTCGCGCCGCCGGCGGCCCGGACGATCATTCTCCGTTTTTCCGCTCCCAGCGCATAGCAACTTTTGAACAGAACGGGAATTCCCGTATCGGCGAACATGGCCGGGTTCTGCCGCGCCTTTTCCGGGTCCAGGGTCGAATCGGGGAGCATGTAATGAAGCAGTCCCCCGACCTTCGCCACAGGATCGTAAACGGCGACGGCGATACATGAGCCGAGCGCATAGGTCACGAGCACGTCCTCCGGCCGATGGCTCACCTTGAGATCGGAGATGCCGACAACGATATCCACCATTGCTTACCTTCTGTATACACTGGGTTCAATGTATTTGAAGGGATGGGACAGTCCGGTGAGGCTCTCCGAATGGCCGACAAAGAAATACCCGTCTTCCCTCAAGCAGTGATAGAATTTGTTCACCAGCATTTCCTGCGTTTTCTTATCAAAATAAATCATGACGTTCCTGCAGAAGATGAAATTGAACTGAAAGTCCGGCGGAAAGGGGTCCATGAGATTGAACCGGGAGAATGTGACGAGGTCCCGGATTTCCTTCCTGACCCGGTAGTATCCCTCCCATTGTCCGCAGCCGTACTGAAAGTACTTGCGGATCAAATCCGTCGGAACTTTCCGGAATTTCTCCCTGGGATACATTCCGGAAACGGCTTTGCGGACCACCCGGGTGGAGATGTCCGTCGCCAGGATCCGGACATCCCGGGCGGTTCTCCCGTCGAGACTTTCCATCGCCGTGATGGCCAGGGAATAGGGTTCCTCCCCGGACGAACATCCCGCCGACCAGATCCGGAGCGCCTCCCGCTTTTTCGAATCGGTCCCGCCCATGGTCTGAATGACCTGGCGGAGTCTCCGGAAGTGGCTTTCCTCCCGGAAGAAGTAGGTCAGGTTGGTGGAGACGGAATCGATCATGGCGATCAGTTCCTCCCGCCCTTCTTCCGTCGTGACGTGCCGGTAGTATTCGCTGAACGACCGGAACCCGCCTTCCCTGAGGCGTTTCCCCAGCCGTGCCCGGACGAGTTCCTTCTTGCCGTCATGAAGATTGATACCGCAAAGATCGTAAACGAGCCGGCTGATTTTTTCGAAATCCAGATCCCGAAGTTCGGCGCTTGCGATCATTTCAACTCCTCAATAGAAAATGCGTTCCCCGCTCACTTGCCTGCCGTGTCCAGCTTTTCCAGCATGTCGGGAAATCTTTTCATGTCCTCCCCGGAAAAACCGAACTCCCCAAGGAGTCTTTTCACCTCGTACCCGGGAATTTTATAGTGTTTTCCCACAGGATAGGCCTTGATCTTCCCTTCCTTCGCCCACCGGTACACCGTCACCCGGTTGATGCGGAAGAGTTCCGCCACTTCAGACGTGGAAAAAAATCTTGTTTCTTCCATGAGCGCGTTCAGGGACCTCCCATTTGAAGTGTCATTGACCGATAGGCCCTTCCTCCCGCGGCCGTGTCCCGGCCGCGGGGCTCCGGATTCACGGCTACTGAAGATGCGAGATCTCCTCCTCCGTCAGAACCCGGTTGATGTCCAGCAGGATCTTGACGGCACCGCTCATCTTGGCCATCCCCAGGATGAACTCCGTGTTCAGTTTCACCCCGAAAGTAGGCGTGTCCTCGATCTCGCCGGCCTTGATGTTCAAAACCTCCGACACCGTGTCCACGACGATCCCCATCATGATGGGGCCCGCGGACCCGCTGATCTCCACGACCACGATGCAGGTCCGTTCCGTGTACGGCATGGCCTCCATGCCGAATTTCAACCGAAGATCCACCACCGGAATGACCTTCCCCCGAAGGTTGATCACTCCCTTCACGAAACCCGGCGTCTGGGGAACCGCTGTGATCCCCATCATGCCGATGATCTCCTTCACCTTGAGAATGCTGATCCCGTATTCCTCCCCCGCCAGGGCAAACGTCAGGTATTTCCCTTCCCTGCCGGCGGAAGTCTTCATCCCCTGTTCCACTTTATCCGCGTAGGTTGCCATCGCTTCACCTCCCGTCCGCCGGGCGGAACGGACCGCGCCTCGCCGGCACGGCCCGCACCCCCGGTCCGGCAGCGCTCAGAAATCCTTGAACTCCCCTTCTTCCATGGGGATGATCTCGTCCGGTTTCACTTCACGGCCCTTCCCGTACAGGGCGACTTCCCGGCCGTTCCCCTTTTTCCCGATCAGGGCAAGCGCTTTCCGCTTCGGGCGGATCCCTGTCTCCGGATTCGACCGGGCCGCTCCCCTGCCGTTGGACGACCCGCCGCCGACGATCAATGCCAGCTCCAGAGAAATGGACTTCATCTGCTCCGCCTGGGCGTTCATCTCTTCCGACGCGGAGGCCGATTCCTCGGCATTCGCCGCCGTCTGCTGGGTCACCTTGTCCATCTCCGCAACGGCCTTGTTGATCTGGTCGATCCCCTGGGCCTGCTCGTTCGACGCCGCGGCGATCTCGCTCACCAGTTCCCCCACCTTGGAAGCGCTCCCCGCCACCTCCGTGAAGGCCTCGTTCGTCTTCACCACGATCCCCGAACCTTCCTTGATCTTCTTCACCGTCTCCTCGATCAGCCCGGCCGTGTTCCGGGCAGCGTCGGCGGCGCGCATGGCCAGGTTTCGCACCTCCTCCGCCACCACGGCGAATCCCGCACCCGCCTCGCCGGCACGGGCGGCCTCAACCGCCGCGTTCAGCGCCAGAAGGTTCGTCTGGAAGGCAATCTCGTCGATGGTCTTGATGATCTTCGACGTCTCCTCGCTCGCGGACGAAATCTCCCCCATGGCCCTCGTCAGGTCCCCCATGGAACCGTTCGCCTTCTGGACCACCTGGTTCGCCTGCTTCATGAGACCGTCCGCCTGCTGCGCGTTCCCCGCGTTCTGCTTCGTCATCGAGGACATCTCCTCCAGCGACGACGACGACTCCTCAAGGGCCGACGCCTGCTCCGAGGCCCCTTCCGCCAGCGACTGGCTCGACGCCGACACCTGCGACGACGCCGACGCCACCTGGTCCGCCGCCTCGTTCAGCTGCTCCACCGCCTTCCGGATGGGAAGGGTGATGCTCCGGGAAAAATACAGAATCGCCAGGATCGTGATCACCAGGAAACCCACCGCCGCGATCGCGATGACGTTCCGGATCGAGTGGGCCGCCCCCAGAAATTCCGACTCGTCCTGGGTGACCACCACGGACCAACCCGTCACCGCCACCGGGGCGAACCCCGCGATCTTGTCCACACCCTGGAACACATAGCGTTCCACGCCCGCCTGCTGGGCCGTCGTCTTGGCGGCGATCTCCTCCATCCCCTTCAGGTTCTTCATGTTCAGCTCAAGGATGAACTCTTTCTTCGGGTGGGCGATCACGAGGCCGTTCCTGTCGGCCATGTAGGCGTAGCCCGTCTTCCCGAGCTTCACCGACGTGACCTTCTCCACGAGGAAATCGATGGCGAGGGCCGCCCCGATGGCGCCGGCGAATTCGCCGTTCGGACCCAGGATGGGGGAGCAGACGACGGACACGGGATTTCCCGTCTTTTTCGACTTGATCGCAGTCCCCACGGACGCCTTCCCGGCCTTCGCGTTCATCGAATAATCGCGTTCCCCCACGTTGATGCCGATGTAGGACCCCCCCACGCCGTCCGCCCGGATCACGCCCGAGGCATCGGTCACGAAAATGGTTTCGTAATCGGCACCAATTTTCTTCATGACCGCGGAAAGCCTCTTGCCGGCGTTTTCCACCGACCCGCCGCCGGCGGCCTCGACGACCGCGGGATCCGTCGCCAGCCCGGACACGTTCTTCATCTCCTCCGCCAGCGCCACATTGACCATCTCGGCAATGCTTCCCGCCACGAGGGCGGACTGGCCTTCCGATACGGACCTCAGGGCACCCGTCGACTTGATCACCGCAAAGACGCCCACCACAACCAGGGGAACCAGCACCGCGATGATGCCCCCAAAAACCAGCTTGAAACCCAGTGTTCTCTTTCTCATGGAATTCCCGGCCTCCGACTGCTGTATTGTAATCGTTCCACCCCCGGAAGGGCGCCTTCCGCCCCTCCGACTTCCCCTTCGATTCAAGGCAACTGTTTCATCCCATGCAACAGTCAATCCCCTTATCGGCAGAACCGGCATCCTGCTTGAGGCGTTTCAGAAAATCCTTCACATTCGGACGTTGCGCCTCGGGGATTTCCCTTGAATCACGGACGCTTCCTCCTGCGGCCGTGTCCCGGCCGCGGGGCTCCGGATTCACGGCTACTGGAGATGCGAGATCTCCTCCTCCGTCAGGACCCGGTTGATGTCCAGGAGGATCTTGACGGCACCGCTCATCTTGGCCATCCCCAGGATGAACTCCGTGTTCAGCTTCACCCCGAAAGTCGGCGTGTCCTCGATCTCGCTCGCCTTGATGTTCAAAACCTCCGACACCGTGTCCACGACGATCCCCATCATGATGGGACCCGCGGACCCACTGATCTCCACGACCACGATGCAGGTCCGTTCCGTGTACGGCATGGCCTCCATGCCGAACTTCAACCGGAGATCCACCACCGGAATGACCTTCCCCCGAAGGTTGATCACCCCCTTCACGAAACCCGGCGTCTGGGGAACCGCCGTGATCCCCATCATGCCGATGATCTCCTTCACCTTGAGAATGCTGATCCCGTATTCCTCCCCCGCCAGGGCAAACGTCAGGTATTTCCCTTCCCTGCCGGCGGAAGCCTTTATCTCCTGATTCACTTTTTCCACGTACGATGCCATCGCTTCTCCTCCCGTCCGCCGGGTGGAACGGACCGCGCCTCGCCGGCACGGCCCGCACCCCCGGTCCGGCAGCGCTCAGAAATCCTTGAACTCCCCTTCTTCCATGGGGATGATCTCGTCCGGTTTCACTTCACGGCCCTTCCCGTACAGGGCGACTTCCCGGCCGTTCCCCTTTTTCCCGATCAGGGCAAGCGCTTTCCGCTTCGGGCGGATCCCTGTCTCCGGATTCGACCGGGCCGCTCCCCTGCCGTTGGACGACCCGCCGCCGACGATCAATGCCAGCTCCAGAGAAATGGACTTCATCTGCTCCGCCTGGGCGTTCATCTCTTCCGACGCGGAGGCCGATTCCTCGGCATTCGCCGCCGTCTGCTGGGTCACCTTGTCCATCTCCGCAACGGCCTTGTTGATCTGGTCGATCCCCTGGGCCTGCTCGTTCGACGCCGCGGCGATCTCGCTCACCAGTTCCCCCACCTTGGAAGCGCTCCCCGCCACCTCCGTGAAGGCCTCGTTCGTCTTCACCACGATCCCCGAACCTTCCTTGATCTTCTTCACCGTCTCCTCGATCAGCCCGGCCGTGTTCCGGGCAGCGTCGGCGGCGCGCATGGCCAGGTTTCGCACCTCCTCCGCCACCACGGCGAATCCCGCACCCGCCTCGCCGGCACGGGCGGCCTCAACCGCCGCGTTCAGCGCCAGAAGGTTCGTCTGGAAGGCAATCTCGTCGATGGTCTTGATGATCTTCGACGTCTCCTCGCTCGCGGACGAAATCTCCCCCATGGCCCTCGTCAGGTCCCCCATGGAACCGTTCGCCTTCTGGACCACCTGGTTCGCCTGCTTCATGAGACCGTCCGCCTGCTGCGCGTTCCCCGCGTTCTGCTTCGTCATCGAGGACATCTCCTCCAGCGACGACGACGACTCCTCAAGGGCCGACGCCTGCTCCGAGGCCCCTTCCGCCAGCGACTGGCTCGACGCCGACACCTGCGACGACGCCGACGCCACCTGGTCCGCCGCCTCGTTCAGCTGCTCCACCGCCTTCCGGATGGGAAGGGTGATGCTCCGGGAAAAATACAGAATCGCCAGGATCGTGATCACCAGGAAACCCACCGCCGCGATCGCGATGACGTTCCGGATCGAGTGGGCCGCCCCCAGAAATTCCGACTCGTCCTGGGTGACCTCTACGGACCACCCCGTCATCGCCACCGGGGCGAACCCCGCGATCTTGTCCACACCCTGGAACACATAGCGTTCCACGCCCGCCTGCTGGGCCGTCGCCTTGGCGGCGATCCCCTCCATCCCCTTCAGGTTCTTCATGTTCAGCTCGAGGATGAACTCCTTTTTCGGGTGGGCGATCACGGTGCCGCTCCTGTCGACCATGTAGGCGTAGCCCGTCTTCCCGAGCTTCACCGAGGTGATCTTCTCCACGAGGAAATCGATCTTGACCACCGCCCCGATGGCGCCGGCGAATTCGCCGCCCGGACCCAGGACGGGGGAGCAGACGACGGACACGGGATTTCCCGTCTTTTTCGACTTGATCGGCGTCCCCACGGAAGCCTTGCCGGCCTTCGCGTTCATGAAATAATCCCGGTCCCCCACATTGATCCCGATGTAGGATCCCCCCACGCCGTCCGCCCGGCCCACGCCCGCGGCGTCGGTCACGAACAGGGTCTCGTAGTCGCCCCCGATCTTCTTCATCATCGCCGTGAATTTCGCATTTGCGCTCTCCGCCGATCCCCCGCCGGCGGCCTCGACGACCGCGGGATCCGTCGCCAGCCCGGAAATGTTCTTCACCTCCTCCGACAAGGCCACATTGACCATCTCGGCAAGATTTTTCGCCACAAGGGCGGCCTGCCCTTCCGCCATGGACCTCAGGGCGCTCGACGACTTGACCGCCGCAAAGATGCCCACCACCACCAGGGGGATCAGCACCGCGGCGATGCCCCCGACAACCAGCTTGAAACCCAGTGTTCTCTTCCTCATGGAACCCTCTGCCTCCATAAAAAAATTTTTGTATCTCTTAAAAGGAAAAGACTACCCTGCCTCCGAACATCTGCCCGGAACGCATCTGATTCATCCCGTGCAACGTTCAATCTCCTTATCGGCAAAGCCCGCAGACGGCTTGAGGATGTGGTGAAGGATCTTCCCCGCCCCCCCTCCCTCTCCCGGAATTTCCCCCGCTTGTCATTTTTTTGACAAAAAAACCGTTCCATATCGAAACCCTGATGGGAATGAAAATTTTTTGACATTCCCGGAGAATCGGATTATGAAACAGGCACCGTTTCCGGCGCTTTCCCGCCGGAAGGGAAATCCATTTCCAGCCATCGAGGGGACGGCCATGATCAAGGAAACCGGGGGCCCTGCCATTCTCATCGCCGAGGACGACGAACTCAGCCGGAGAAATCTCGCCGAACTTCTGGAACAGCGTGGATACCGGGTCGATGCCGTGGCCGACGGCAGGGAAGCCATGGACGCGGCCGTCGCCAACCCATACGATCTCGTGATCACCGATCTCCGGATGCCCCGGGTGGACGGTCTCGGCCTTCTCAAATTTCTCAAGGAGATGAATCCCGATTCTCTCGTCATCGTCGTCACCGGTTACGGCACCGTACCCTCCGCCGTGGAGGCCATGAGAATGGGCGCGTTCGACTATGTCACGAAGCCGCTCCGGGAGGATCTCGTGGAGCTCGCGGTCCAGAGGGCCCTCTCCTACGGGAAACTCCGGGAGGAAAACATCGCCCTTCGGGACCACCTCCGGGAAAAATACGATTTCGGGAACATGATCGGCTACAGCGATCCGATGAAAAAAGTGTTCGAGATGATCGAAAAGGTTTCCTCGACGGACAGCACGGTGATCATCTACGGCGAGAGCGGAACGGGAAAGGAACTGGTGGCGAAGGCCGTCCATTTCAACAGCGAGAGGAAAAACCAGCCCCTCATTCCGGTGAACTGCGGGGCCATTCCGGAAGACCTCCTGGAAAGCGAGCTTTTCGGACACGAGAAGGGGGCCTTCACGGGGGCGATCCGGACCAAGCTGGGACGATTCGAACTCGCCCAGGGCGGGACGATCTTCCTGGACGAAATCGGCGACATGAGCCCCGCCCTCCAGGTCAAGCTTCTCCGGGTGATTCAGGAAAGGAGCTTCGAAAGAATCGGGGGGGTGAAAACCATCAACGCCGATGTCCGGATCATCGCGGCGACCCACCAGGACCTGGAACGGGCGGTGGAGGAAAAGAGGTTCCGGGAAGATCTCTTCTACCGGATCAACGTGATCCCCATCCACATGCCGCCCCTGAGGGAAAGGGGACCGGACATCGCCATCCTGGCCAACCACTTCCTGAGGAAGTTCAACAAGTCGAAGAAGAAAAACGTCAACGAATTCGACCAGGGGGCCATGAAGCACCTCTTGTCCTATGCCTGGCCCGGCAACGTGAGGGAACTGGAAAATCTCGTCGAGATGCTAGTCGTCGTCAAGGGATCGGGGCGGATCGAGGTCTCCGATCTCCCCGGCAAGATCGTCAACACATCATCCGATCCCGTTTCAACGTCTCTCGAGTTCCCGGAGGACGGGTTCGATTTCAACGAAAAAATCGAAAGCGTGGAACGGGAATATCTCCTGAAAGCGCTGGAAAAAAGCGGCGGGATCAAGAATCAGGCGGCGAAGCTTCTCAAACTGAACCGGACGACCCTCGTCGAGAAGCTGAAACGTTTCAACATCCGGGGAACCTGAGGACCTTCCCGGGAAAGGGCGCGGCTTGCTACGAACCCGCCCCGAAAGGTTTCCGCCAGCGGGAGAGCCTTTCCGAGGCGTCCTCCACGGCCTTTCGGAGGGTCCGGAAGTCAAGGGGCTTCGTGAAGAAATCATCGAACCCCGCCTCACGGCATTCCTCCACCTCGAAAAGGCTGGTCCATCCCGTAATGGCGTACAGGATGGAGAGCGGCTTCGCCTTTCGGATGGCCCGGCACAGTTCGATCCCATTGGTCCCGAAAAGCTTGAGATCGAGGAAAATCACAAAATCCCCCTCCCGCTTCAGGATTTCAAGGGCGTCGGCGGCGCCTTCCGCCTCGCTCACGGACCAGCCGAGACGTTCGAATACATCCCGGAACAGGGATCGGACACCGGCTTCGTCATCGACGATGAGAAGGGATCTGTTTTGCGGCGGCATTCTTCGTTTCCTCCCGGACCTTCCGGGTTCACCGGGCGTCGATGATCAGGTTCCTCAGAAGATCCCAGGCCTTTTCCGCTTTCTCCGCTTCCAGGTCGCCGGCCGAGGAGGAAGCCGACCCGGTGGAATAGACGATCACCGCATTTCCGTCGCCGTCGCGGATCTCCCTCCTGCCGAATTGCTCATAGGGATTTTTTGCCGCTTCCATCTCCTGACGGATCATGAGCTGAATCGTTGCGTCGCTGACGCCGGCGTTTTTCAGCTTCAGCACCTGATCGGCCGTAAGGCCGTAAGCGGACCCCCCCATGAGGACGAAAAGAAACAGGGAAGAAACGAGAAGTTTTTTCCTCACCTTTCGGTCTCCTTTTCCCGGGGTGTTCCCGAGCGGCTTTTGTCAATGAAAATGGGTTTTTTTATAGCCCGACCCATCCGAAAAAGTCCAGATAAAAATCGTTTCACCGGGGAAACGGGACCCATGGGCACGCCACGGCGGGAAGAGGGGGGACGGCGTGGAAGGCCGCCTTTCGAAGAAGGCGCCGGGATACCCGTGGATCCGAAACGGGACGGGGCCGTGGACGGGCATCGAGGAAAGGAACCTTGACGTTCAAACGTTTGTATGATACAAACGTTTGAAAAAGTGACCTCCCCGAGGGAACCGTTCGAAGGGGGTCCCATAAAGGATCGGTTTCGGGAGGAAAACGGACGGAATTCCGGACCGGCGGGGGAATGCAGGCCAATGAAAAAGAAAGCGATCATCCTCACGTTTTTCGGATTGTTTCTGGCGGCGGCGATTTTCGTTTATGTGGCGAAAGAAAAGAACCGGCAGGATGAACTCTTTTTTTCCGGAACCATCGAGGCCACCGATTCCCAACTCGCCTTCCAGGTGAGAGGAATCGTCCGGGACGTCCTCGTTTCGGAGGGGCAGGCGGTAAAACCGGGAGCGCTTCTCGCGGTACTCGACGATTCCGAGTACCAGGCCGCGCTCGGCCAGGCGGCGGCCAACGTGGAAGCGGCCCGGAAGACCCTCTCGAAAATCGAAGCGACGCTCACGCTGCTGAAAGAGAGCCTCCCCGCGGACATCGACCGGGCCCGGGCCGCGGTGGAAAGCGCCGGGGCCGTATACGAGGAAGCGAAACGGAACCTGGAACGGTACGAGGCCCTTTTCGAGATCAAGGCCGTTTCCGAGCAGGACAGGGACGCCATGAAGCGCCACCACGACACGGCCCTGGCCGGGCTCGCCGAAAGCCGGGCGGCCCTCCGGCAGGCGGAAAGCGGCCTGAAGAAGATCGATGCCACGGAAGAAGAGCGACAAGCGGCCATGGCTCAGATCGAGGCCCTCGAGGCGACCCGGAGACTGGCGGAAATCCAGCTCGGCCACACCCGCCTCACCGCCCCCTTCGAGGGGATCGTCACCAGCCGGAACGTGGAACCGGGGGAAGTGGTCACCGCGGGAAGGGAGGTGCTCACGGAAAGCGATCTCTCCCGGGTGGATCTGAAGATCTACGTGAACGAGACGGATCTGGGGTACGTGCATCCCGGCCAGGCGGTGGACGTGAAGATCGACACCTTTCCCGGAAAGACCTACCGGGGCACCGTCTCCTACATCTCGCCGGAGGGGGAGTTCACACCCAAGATCATCCAGACCCGCAAGGAGCGGGTCAAGCTCGTGTACCTCGTCAAGGTGTCCATTCCCAACGAGCGGCTGGAACTGAAAACGGGGATGCCCGCCGATGCATGGCTTCGCTGACCCTCCCCCCGCAGGGAGCGGGGGATCCCCCCCGTCCGCCGGCCCCTTGATCCGGGTGGAAGGGGTTTCCCTTTCCTTCGGCACCCTCTCCGCCGTCAGGGACATCCATCTCACCGTCGACCGCGGCGACATTTTCGGCCTCATCGGGTCCGACGGGGCGGGGAAATCCTCCCTTCTCCGCATGATCGCCGCCATGATCCGGCCGGGGGCCGGAAGCATTCTTCTGGGGGGACACGACACGCGGAGCGAACGGCGGGAAGTGAAGCGGTTGATCGGGTACATGCCCCAGCGGTTCGGCCTGTACCAGGACCTGACCGTCGGGGAAAACATGGATTTTTTCCTCGACGTCTTCGGGGTGTCCGGTCCGGAAAGACAAAAACGAAAAGACCGGTTCCTCCGGTTCTCCAATCTGGATCCTTTCATCGACCGCCTGACGGCGAACCTCTCCGGAGGAATGAAACAGAAGCTCGGCCTCGCCTGCGTTCTCGTCCACCAGCCGGAAATCCTCGTGCTGGACGAGCCCACGAACGGCGTGGATCCCGTCTCCAGGCAGGAATTCTGGGAGATCCTCTTCCAGATGAAGCGGGAGGGGATGACCATCCTCGTTTCCACGGCCTACCTCGACGAAGGGGAAAAATGTGACGTCCTCGCCCTTATGCACCGGGGGGAGTTTCTCGCCGTGGGAACGCCGGGGGACATCCGGGGGTCGTTTCCGAATCTCGAGGAAGCCATGATCGACCGGATCGAAAAGACCGACAGGGAGCTGGCCCATGACCGCTTCCAGTACTGAAACCGTTTCCGTGGAAAACCTGGAAAAACGCTTCGGCGCCTTCGTCGCCGTCGACCGGATTTCCTTCTCCGTGGAAAAAGGGGAAATTTTCGGTTTTCTCGGGCCGAACGGATCGGGAAAATCGACGACCATCCGGATGCTCTGCGGGATTCTCACCCCCACGTCGGGAAAGGGGTTCGTGGCGGGGCACGACATCGCCCTGGAGCCCGAGAAGGTCCGTAAGTCCATCGGCTACATGTCCCAGAAATTCTCCCTCTACGAGGACATGACCCCCTTCGAAAACATCCGCTTCTACCTCGGGGTCTACGACATCCCCCGGGAGTCCTGGAAGGAACGCTCCGACTGGGCCATCGAGGTCACCCGCCTGGGCGATGTCCGGAACCGGCTCACCGGGGATCTCCCCCCGGGATGGCGGCAGCGGCTGGCCCTCGGCTGCGCCCTGCTCCACCGCCCCGGGGTCCTTTTCCTGGACGAGCCCACATCGGGCGTCGATCCCCTGACCCGCCGCCATTTCTGGGATTTCATCCGGAAGCTCTCCGGGGACGGGGTCACCGTCTTCGTCACGACCCATTACATGGACGAAGCGACCCACTGCGACCGCCTCGCCCTGATCAGCGAGGGGCGCCTCGTGGCAACGGGCACGCCGGACCGGATCGTCGAAACGGCCCTGCCGGGGAAAAGCGGGGGAACCCTGACGGAGGCCTTCATCGCGCTCATGGACCGGGGGGACCGATGAACCCGAGGAAAGTGCGGGCCGTCGCCCGGAAGGAATTCTACCACCTCATCCGGGACTTCAGGAGCCTCTACCTCGCCTTCGCCATTCCGCTCCTGCTCATCCTCCTCTTCGGATACGCCCTCAGCCTCGACGTGGACCACGTAAAGACGGTGGTGGTCGACTTCGACCGGACGGACCTGAGCCGGGATTTCCTGTCGCGGATCGAAGCCTCCCCCTACTTCGACGTCATCGCACACGTCCCGAACATCCGGGAGGTGACCCGGTACCTGGACCACGGGCTGGCCACCATGGCCGTCCTCATCCCGCCCGATTTCACCGGAAACATCCGGTCCGACCGCGACGCCCCCATCCAGGTCCTCTTCGACGGGAGCGACCCCAACATCGCCGGCATCTCGTCGGGGTACCTGACGAAAATCGTTTCCGATTACAACAGCGGCCTCCTGCGCGCCTTTCTCGACCGGAGCGGCCGGGAGTCGATCCACCCTCCCGTGGAAGGCCGGATCCGGGTCTGGTTCAACGAGGAGCTGGAAAGCCGGCGATTCATCGTCCCCGGCATCATCGCCATCATCATCATGATCGTCGGCGCCATTCTCACCTCTCTCGTGATCGCCCGGGAATATGAAAACGGAACCATGGAAACCATCCTCTCCATCCCCCTCAACGCGATGGAATTCCTGGCGGGGAAGGCCATCCCCTATTTTCTCATCGCCATGATGGATGTGTTCGTCGCCATCCTCATGGGGCAGATTCTCTTCGGCGTCGTCATCAAGGGAAGCTTCTGGCTCCTTCTCGTGGCGGCCTCCCTGTACCTGGCCGTCGCCCTCAGCCTCGGCTTCGTCATCTCCGTGGTCACCCGGTCCCAGCTCGTGGCGAACCAGGTGGCGATCCTCGTCACCTACCTCCCCTCCCTGCTCCTTTCCGATTTCGTGTTTCCCATCGAGAACATGCCGAAAGCTCTCCAGGCGGTCACCTGGTTCGTCCCGGCACGGTACTTCATCGACATCCTGAACGGGCTCTACCTCAGAAACCTGGGGTTCCCCTACCTGTGGACAAGCTTTGCCGTCCTCGCCGTCATGGCCGTTCTTCTCTTCGGGGCCGCCTTCAGAATCCTCAAGCGGGAGGGCATGTGACGATGAGCTGGCTTCGCATCCGGGAACTGGTCAGAAAGGAATTCATCCAGCTCTTCAGGGACAGGAGGAACCGGCCGATCCTGGTCATCGCCCCCCTGATCCAGCTTCTCGTTTTCGGATACGTGGTCACGACGGATATCCGGACCATCACCGTGGGATTCGTCGACCAGTCGAAAACGAGGGAGAGCCGGATGCTCCTGGACCGCTTCGAGGGAAGCCGGACCTTCCGGATCGTCCAGATGAGCGACAACCCCCGGGAGCTGGAGGACCGGCTGCTCCGCCGCAGGCTGGACCTGGCGATCAAGATCGGACCCGACTTCAGCGAACGGATCCGAAAAGGGGAAACGGCGGAAATCCAGATCCTGGCCGACGGGAGCATGAGCAACATGACTCTCGGCCGCATCGCCTACACCTCGCTCGTCCTCGACCGGTTCAACCGCATCGTTCTCAAGGAACTCCACCCCTATCCCATGGATTACGGGAACATCGACGCCCGGGTCAGGACCTGGTACAACCCCAACCTGTACAGCCAGAATTTCTACATTCCCGGGATCGTGGCCTTTCTCATCATGATCCTCACCCTCCTGCTCACGTCCATGGCCATCATCAAGGAAAAGGAAAGAGGGACCATGGAGCAGCTGATCGTCACGCCGATCCGGCCGTTCGAGCTCATCCTGGGAAAGACCATCCCCTACACGGTCATCGCCGTCACCCAGATGCTGGTGGTCACCGTCTTCGCCGTGTTCTGGTTCGACATCCCCCTGGAGGGCAGCATTGTCCTCCTCGGAATCGCCACCCTGTTCTTTCTCCTCAGCACCCTGGGAACGGGTCTTTTCATCTCCACCATCTCCGCCACCCAGCAGCAGGCCATGATGACCACCTTTTTCTTCATCCTGCCCTTCTTCATGCTGAGCGGGTTCGTCTTTCCCGTGGCCAACATGCCCGTCCCGGTCCAGTGGCTCACCTACCTGAATCCGCTCATGTACTTCCTCATCATCATCCGGGGCATCTTCCTCAAGGGTGTGGGGCTGGAGGTGCTGTGGCCCCAGTACGTCTCCCTTCTCGTCCTCGGCATGGTCCTCTTCATCGGATCGGTCCGGCGCTTCCGGAAAAGGCTGGATTGAGCACCCCCCTCGTTCCCGGCAACGCCCCGGGCAAGGAGACTGCAACGGAACACGGTTCGGGCGGTTTCCTTCTGTTGACCGGAACGCCCCTTTCCTGATAGATTGCGGAAGCGATGAAAGAAAGGAGGGACCCGTTACGATCATGAAGGTTATCTATCATCCCGCTTTCCTGGAATCTTACTGCTCCGATCCCGCTGCGGCGGAAGGAAGGATGGAGGCCGTTCTCGAGGTCATCCGGGACCGGGTCGACTTCCTGGAACCTTCTCCGGCGTCCCGGGAGGACATCGCCGCCTGTCACAGCGACTACCACATCGATCATATCGCCCGTCTCGGCCTTTACGACATCTCCGCCCTCGCGGCGGGGGGGGCGATCCTGGCGGCCCGGACGGGGCTTACGGAACCCGCCTTCGGTCTCATCCGGCCACCGGGACACCACGCCTCCTTCAACAGCTCCTGGGGATTCTGCTTCTTCAGCAACATGGCCATCGCCATTTCGAAACTGAAACGGGAGGGGAAGATCCGGAAAGCCTTTGTCCTGGACATCGACCTGCACTTCGGGGACGGAACGGTGAACATCCTGGGAAGCACCGGCTACGTGAAGATCCTCAACCCTTCCGCCCACGGCCGGGACGGGTACCTGGAGGAGGTGGCGGCCACCCTTCCCGAGGATGCGGACATCATCGGCATTTCCGCCGGATTCGACCATCATGAGGCGGACTGGGGGGGGCTGCTCCTCACATCAGACTACCGGGAAATCGGACGGATGGTCCGTGAAAAAAGCCGCAAGTCCGGGGGGGGGTGTTTCGCCATCCTGGAGGGGGGGTACAACCACAGGGTATTGGGGGCGAATGTTATGGCCCTCATCGAGGGGATGAACACCTGACGGCTTCGTAAAAAGTCCATATGCTGCGTTGCCCTTCTTCCCTCCTCACTGCGGCGTACCATCAGTACGCCTCATTCGTCGGGATTCGGGCGCCTTGCCTATGGAGCTTTTTCCTTTGCCGTTCGAAAAAGTGTTGATTGGCCTTTGTACAATTTCGTGAACACCTGACGGCTTCGTAAAAAATCCGCATGCCGCCCTTCCCTTCGTCCCTCCTCCCTTTGACGTACCATCAGTACGCCTCATTCGTCGGGATTCGGGCGCCTTGCCTATGGAGCTTTTTCCTTTGCCGTTCGAAAAAGTGTAGATTTGCCTTTGTACGATTTCGTCATCATCTGACGGCTTCGTAAAAAGTCCATATGCCGCGTTGCCCGTCGTCCCGCCCCCCTGCGATGTACGAGGAAGTATCCCTCAGGCGGCCCGGGGGTATTCCCCGGGGGACAGCCAGGAATCGGGGGTGAGAGGAAGAAGCCCCCAGGCGATCCGGGCCTTGTCGCATCGTTCGTTCGGTTTCCCGTCCAGCCAGGAAGGGAGGTAATCCTTGCATATGGAGGGCCTGCGTTCGTAGATGACGCAGGACACGTCCCTTCCGATTTCCCCCGCCAGGGCGATACATCGGGGGTGGCTCCCCGTCGTCCCCTTCATGACCCTCCTGAAAGGATCCATCTGATCCGTGAGTTCCACGGGAACACCACCCTCCACCCTATCGTCCCCCTCGGCCCAGTAAAAGGAAGCACGGTACAGGGCGCAACAGGCGCCGCAGGAAAGACAGGGATTGACTCGGTTCATGCCTCGACCCGCTCCTCCATGGGCTGGAACTATGAGGCAGATCGATTGAAAAATCAAGGGGAAAAAAATTTCCGGTCATCGGGGGCGGACGTTGCGGATCTCGCCCGGAACGGCAGGAATCCATCCCACCCGGAGCACTGCCCAGAGTCCGGCGAGAACGGCCTCGGCGGCGTCATCCCCGAGCCGGTTCGGAAGGGGAAGCTGCGACCAGGCAATGACCCGAAGGGCCATGGAAACGGCGGAGCGCTTAGCTCCGGCGCCGGTCCGCCTCTCCCGCTGGTACAAGAGAACGTCCCTCCATTCCTCCGCGGCAATCAACATCGTCCCGATCCCGATCCGGTCCGCTTCGCGGATCCACAGTTCCCCCGGCCCTCCGCCGCCCTCCACGACAAGCCATCGAAGGAGTGGACGGCCTGCGAGAAAGGTCCGGACCGCACGCCTCAGGCTGGTGCGGTTCCCGAGATGTTTCGATCCGTACCACAGGAGACGGCCCTCACGGCCGTACAGGGCAAGGCCGGTTCTCAGGCCTGCGTCCACCGCAAGCAGTTCCTCCATGGGCGTTCCTTTCGCCTATCCATCAACCGTGACGGCTTCGTAAAAAGCCCATATGCTGTGTTGCCCTTCTTCCATCGTCCCTGCGGCGTAGCATGAGTACGCCTCAGTCCTCAGGATTCGGGCGCCTTGCCTATGGAGCTTTTTCCTTTGCCGTTCGAAAAAGCGTTGATTTGCTCTTTATGAGTTCGTCAACCGCGGCGCCTCCGCGAAGCGTTCCGGAATCATTCGGGCCGGTGTCCGGATGTTCCCGCGAAAGCGTCTTTTATGAATATATACGTGATGAAGCCGGGAAGGAAGAGCCTTTTCCCCGTATTTCGAGCCTTCTACGTTGCCGTTCGAAAAATCGCCGTTTTGTTTTTTTGCGGGTTTGTCATCCTTGACAGCCGATCCCCAACATTCTATAGGAAATGATAGCTCCCGGCGATGCATGGAACAATTTGTCCTTCGCGGCTCCCGAGGGCCGGGAAACGGCGTGCATGCGCCGCACGGTGTCCCGGTCCGCCCCACCCGGAAAACCGGTCCGGGGGCAGGGATCCCGTTTCCTTTCCGTCCATCCGGGGACATTGAGATCCTTCAGAAGAAAGGCCCTCTTCCGGGCAGGCCGGAAAAGGGATCAGGGGAAATACGTGCCACATGGGGCGAAGGAAGACTGCAGCCTCGAAAATCAAGAAAGGGAGGTCATCATGAAGCGTATCCTTTATACCCTGTTCGCCGTGACGTTCGCCGCCGGCCTGATTTACGGAGGCCAGGCGCTGGCGCAGAAGAAAACGTTTCTCACCCTTGCTTCCGGAAGTCCGGGCGGCGTTTATTATCCCCTTGGGGGGGGAATGGCGGTGGTCATCGAGAAAACCGTCGACGACCTCCGTTGCGCCGCGGAATCGACGGGAGCGTCCGTGGAAAACTGCCGTCTCGTGGGCAAGCGTGAATCGGACATGGGCATGGTCATGGGCAGTGTCGCCTTCAAAGCCCTGAAAGGCCAGGAACCGTTCGAGCAGAAATTTGATCTCGTCGCCCTGTTCCAGATGTACCCGGCTCCGGAGCACATCGTCACAACCGCCCAGTCGGGCATCCGATCCATCGCGGATCTGAAGGGAAAGAAGATTTCCATCGACGTTCCGGGAAGCGGGTGTTCCACCATGGCAAAAGCCATTCTGGAGGAAGAGGGATTCGATCTGGAGAAGGATCTGACCATCGCGAACCTTTCCCAGACGGAGTCCGTGCAGGCCCTGAAGGACGGCGTCGTCGACGCGGTCTTCTTCAATTTCGCCTACCCCGGCGCCGCCGTCATGGACCTTGCCGCCACCCGGGACATCGTTCTCGTCCCCGTCGAACCGGCCCTCGCGGACAAGGTCATCAAGAAATACCCCTACTACCTGAAAATCACGATCCCGGGAAAGACGTACAGCGATGTGGACAACGACGTGCTCTGCCTCGGGGATTCCAACGTTCTCGTGGCGAACAAGAAGATGCCCCAGGACGTGGCGTATAAAATCGTGAAGGCCATCTTCTCCAACGTGACCGAGGGGAAATACGCCCTCACCTACATTCATCCCATCGCCGCCCAGCTGACACCGGCCAATGCGGTGAACAGCCCCATCCCCCTTCATCCGGGAGCGATCAAGTATTTCAAGGAAGCAGGATCGCTGAAGTAACACTGTCACGGCCTGCCCGGCCGGCGACCCCGGCCGGGCTTTTTTTGATCAGCCGCCATGAGAAAAAACAGGCTCGTCCTATTCATCCTGCTGCTGGCAGCCGCCTTCGCGCCGCCGGGATCGCAAGCCCGGGCGGAAAAACCGGAAGGATTCTCCCTCCTGGTGGTGAAGGTGAGGGATGGCTCCTGCCTGGCCCGGTTCCCCGCCGGGGCGGGGGACCGGTTTTTTCTCTCCTACACCCACTCCTCCGACCTGACCCCCATCCGGGACACCTTCCTCATCGATGAAGGAGGAAACATCCTGATCGAGTCGGAAGAGTACCTCTGGTACGGATCGGGCCTCGAATTTCAGCAGCGGCCGGGCGCACAGATCCGGTTTACGGAAAAAAACACCCGGGTGATTCTGAACCGTCCCATGGACCCCTTCTACCTGCGGATCGGGCGGACGGCGGGCCACGTCCTCTCCGTGAACGGCGTTGCCTGCCCCCTCGCCGGCCTGGCCGAGGGAGGGGAAAGGGTCCGGATCCGGGTCGTCGCAAACAGCTCCCCGGAGAGAAAGGACATCCCATGACCATCGACGCCAGGACGACAGACAGCCGCCCGGACCTGGAGGAAACCTCCAGGGCGAAGGAAATCCTGAAAAAGTTCGAGCGGAAACGGGAATACCGGGGTTACGCCGCGGCCGTGATCACCGTCGTGGCCATTCTCACCTCCTGCTATCATCTTTTCTATGCCTATTTTCATCCCTTCTTCGCCCTCGATCACCGGGCCCTTCACTGGATGTTCATGTCCATCCTGGCCTTTGCCCTCTACCCCTTTTCCAGGAAATGGTCACCGAAAGGCCGCATGTCCCTCCCCGACGCGCTGTTTCTCCTGGTTTCCTGCGTCATCTGCCTGTGGATCTTCATCCATTCCACGGCGATCCTGAACCGGGCCGGGGCCTTTCAACCGGTGGACGTGGCCGCCGGCACGGTTCTCGTCATCCTCGTTCTCGAGGCCTCCCGGAGGACCACGGGACCGGCGGTTCCTCTCATCGCGATCTTCTTCATCGCGTACGCCATCTTCGGGCCCTATCTTCCCGATTACTTCGCGCATCGGGGATACAGCATCAAGAGGATCTCGACCTATCTCGCGCTTTCCACCGACGGCGTCTTCGGCGTCCCCCTGGGGGTTTCCGCCAATTTCATCCTTCTGTTCATCCTCTACGGGGCTCTGCTCCGGAAAACGGGAGCGGGCCAGTTCTTCACCGACGTCGCCTTCGCCCTGACGGGATGGACGCGGGGGGGACCGGCCAAGGCGGCGGTCGTTTCGAGCACGTTCTTCGGGATGATCTCGGGGAGTTCCGTGGCCAACACGGTGACCACGGGATCCTTCACCATCCCCCTCATGAAGCGGACGGGGTATCCCGATCATTTCGCCGCGGGCGTCGAGGCCTCGTCCTCCACCATGGGACAGATCATGCCCCCCATCATGGGGGCGGCCGCCTTCATCATGGCGGAATTTCTCTCCGTTCCCTACATCAAGGTCTGCATCGCCGCGGCGATCCCCGCCAGCCTGGCCTTCTTCTCCACCTTCATGCAGGTCCATTTCCGGGCCGTTTCCCTCGGCCTCGCGGGGATTCCCCGTTCGGAACTCCCCAGCGTCCGCAGGGCCTTCGCAATGGGATGGCATCATCTCTTCTCCATCTTCATCCTCATCTATTTCCTCGTACAGAACTATTCCCCCGAGCGGGCCGTCTTCTGGGCCATCGTCACCACGATCGGCACGTCCTTTCTCATGGCCCTCATCCGGAAGGAGCCTCTCGGGAACATGGGAAAGCTCGTCCTCGAAGGTCTCAAGGAAGGCGCCACGGGCGCCGTCGAGGTCGCCGCGGCCTGCGCGGCGGCGGGAATCATCATCGGCTGCATCACCATGACGGGACTGGGAATCAATTTCTCCTCCATCGTCCTGGACGCCTCCATGGGGTATCTCTTCCTGGCGCTTCCCTTCACGATGATCGCCTGCCTGTTCCTCGGAATGGGCGTCCCCACCACGGCCCAGTACGTCATCATCTCTTCCCTGGTGGCCCCGGCCCTGGTCCAGATGGGCGTTCTGGCCATGAGCGCCCACCTCTTCATCCTCTATTTCGGGACCCGGGCGGACATTACGCCGCCGGTCGCCCTGGCGGCATACGCAGGGGCGGGCATCGCCGGGTCGAATCCCTGGAAAACAGGGCTTTCGGCCTTTCAGCTCGGCATCGCCGGGTTCATCATCCCCTTCATGTTCGTTTACGCCCCGGAACTGATCCTGGTGGGAAACCCCATGAAAATCATTCTCGCCGTGGCCACCGCCATCATCGGGATCATGTGCCTTGCCGCGGGCGTCCAGGGGTGCTTCATCATCAAGGCCACCTGGGTGGAAATCGTTCTTTTGATCATCATCGCCCTTCTGCTCATCAAGCCGGGGATTTTCACCGATCTCGCGGGCCTTTGCCTTTTTGCCGTCGTGCTCGGACTCCAGTGGTTCAGGAAAGGACGGGCGGAAGAAAAACTTCCCGGGAAGGAGGTGTCACCATGACCGCAAAAACAAACCAGGACCATGTGTTTTACAGGAACCCCAACCGATTTTACCCCACGGCGGTGCGGGGGGAGGGGATCTACATCTACGACAGCGAGGGGAAGCAGTACCTGGACGGATCCGGCGGGGCCGTCGTCGTCTCCATCGGGCACGGCGTCCCGGAAATCCGGGAAGCCATGCTGAAACAGGCCGGCCTCATCTCCTTCACCCACGGATCGCAGTTCACCACGGAGCCGGCGATCGAACTGGCGGACGAACTGATCCGGATGTCCCCCCCGGGGATGAACCGGGTCTATTATCTCTCCGGCGGGTCGGAGGCGGTGGAAACGGCCGTGAAAATGGCCCGCCAGTACCAGGTGGACAGGGGCTGTCCCTCGAAGTACAAGGTGATTTCCCGATGGACGAGCTACCACGGGAACACCCTGGGGGCGCTCGCATTGAGCGGCCACACGGGACGGAGGAAGTATTACCAGCCTCTCATGATGCACACGCCCCATATCGCCCCCTGCTACTGCTACCGGTGCCCCTTCGGCCTGAAACCGGAACGCTGCGCCGTGGAATGCGCCGACGACCTGGAAAAAGCCATTCTCTATGAAGGCCCGGACTCGGTGTCCGCCTTCATCGCCGAGCCGGTGGTGGGAGCCACCGCCGGGGCGCTCGTGCCCAGGGACGGTTATTTCCAGAGGATCCGGGAAATCTGCGACCGCCATGACGTTCTCCTCATCGTCGACGAGGTCATGACGGGCGTCGGGAGAACGGGCCGCCGCTTCGCCATGGAGCACTGGAACGTCTCGCCCGACATGATCGTCTGCGCAAAGGGCCTGGCGAGCGGCTACACGCCCATCTACTGCGTCATCGTCCGGGAGGAAATCCATCAGGGCATCCGGGAAGGAAACGGGAACTTCGTTCACGGGCACACCTACAGCCAGAACCCCCTTTCCTGCTCCATCGCGCTCGCCGTGCTCCGGTACCTGGAAAAACACGATCTGGTGGCCCGCTGCGCCGACATGGGACGCTATCTTCTCGAAAAGCTGCAAGGGCTTCTGCGGCATGGGATCGTGGGGGACGTCCGGGGTCTCGGGCTTTTCTGCGGCGTCGAACTCGTGAAGGACCGGGCATCGAAGGAACCCTTCGATCCCAGGATGCGGATGAACGCCCTCGTGGGGAACCGGGCCTTCGAGAAGGGGCTCATCATCTATCCCGGCGGCGGCGGAGCGGACGGCGTCCGGGGGGACCACATTCTCCTCGCGCCGCCCTTCATCATCAAAAAGGAGGAAATCGACCGGATGGTGGGCATTCTCGACGCATCCATCGGGGAAATCATGAAGGAAAAAAGCCTGTAGCGGCCATGACGCTTTTCCTCCTCGTCTTCGTTCTCGTTTACGGAGGTCTGCACGCCTACGGCCTCATCCGTTTCAGCGCCGCCTTCCGGCCCGGGCCGGCGGTGATGATCCCCCTCCTTGCCGCGGCCGTCTTTCTCGTTCTCTCCCCCATCCTCACCCGGCTGAGCGAGCAGAGGGGGCACGAAGGAACGGCCTTCGTCCTCGCCCACATCGGATACCCCTGGATGGGATTCCTCTTTCTGTTCTTCGTCTTCTCCCTGGTCCTGGACCTGGGACGCCTGCTGAACAGGCTCGCCGCGGCCGTCGGAGGGATGCCGGGCCTTCTGTTCCCCTTCCGTCCCCCGGTTTCCTTCGTCCTTGCCGTCGTGCTGGCCGTCGCCGTGTGTCTTTACGGGCTCATGGAGGCCCGGACGCCCCGGATCGAACGGATTTCCGTGGAAACGGAAAAGCTCCCCCCCCATATCCCCTCCCTGAAGATCGTCCAGATTTCCGACCTCCACCTGGGGCTTCTGGTCCGGGACCGGCACGTGAAAAAAATGGCCGAAGTCGTAAAGAAGGAACGGCCCGACCTTCTCCTTTCGACGGGGGACCTGGTGGACGGGACCCTCTGCGGGCTGCCCGGCCTCGCGGAAGAGATCGGCAACATCCCGGCCCCCCTGGGAAAGTTCGCCGTAACGGGAAACCACGAATTCTACGCCGGCCTTCCCAACGCGATCCGGTTCACGGAAACGGCGGGCTTCCGGATGCTCCGGGGGGAATCGGCCGTCCTGCCGGGAATCCTGAGGATCGCGGGGGTCGACGACCCCACGGCGGACTTTATCAGGGGAATGCCCGGGAAACCGGAAGAAGCGCTCCTGAATGAGGAGACGGGGCTCTTCACGCTCTTTCTGAAACACCGGCCGGCGGTCCTTTCCAGCTCGGAAGGAAGGTTCGATCTCCAGCTTTCCGGCCACACCCACCGGGGCCAGATCTTTCCCTTCGCCCTTGTCGTGCGCCTCGTCTACCCGCGCCTGGCGGGAACGTTTCCCCTTTCGGGGGGGTCCCTCCTTCACGTGAGCCGGGGAACGGGCACCTGGGGACCGCCGATCCGGGTCCTCTCCCCCCCGGAGATCACGGTCATCGAGCTGAAGCGGCGGGAAGCCGCCGGGGCGGGGGAAAACGCCGCCCGTTCTTGAGACGGGGAAGGATCCGTGCTATCGAGAAGAAAGGATCACCGAAAGAAAGGACATGCCATGGAAAGCAAAGTGATTCTCACCGCGGCCATCACGGGAAGCCGGATGCAGCGGGACGTGGCCCCTTACATCCCCATCACCCCGGAGGAGATCGCCCAGTCCGCCGTCGAGTGCTGGGAAGCGGGGGCGTCGATCGTCCACATTCATGTCCGGGATCCGAAAACGGGAACGGGAAGCCAGGACCTGGAACTTTTCCGGAGGGTGGTGGAACCCCTCCGGGCGAAGACGGACGTGGTGATCTGTCTGACCACGAGCGGCGTTCCCGGGCTGAACCTTCCCACGGAAGAGCGCCTCGCCCCGCTCCGGCTGAAACCGGAACTCGCCTCCTTCGACGCCGGATCGATCAACCTGGGGGGGAAGCCCTTCATCAACACCCTGGAATTTCTCGACGAAGCGGCGAAGCAGATGCGGGACTACGGGGTCAAGCCTGAAATCGAGGTCTTCGACCTCGGGATGATCATGACGGCCCTGCGCATGCGGCAGGACGGCAAGCTGCCGGACCGCCTTCACTTCCAATTCGTTCTCGGGACCCCCTGGGGCGCACCGGCCACTCCGAAATCCTTCCTCCACTTCCACGAGCACATCCCCGCCGACGCCACCTGGTCCGTCATCGGCATCGGGAGGCAGCAGATCCACATGGCCATGATGGCCCTCATCATGGGCGGCCACATCCGGGTCGGCATGGAGGACAACATCTACCTGAAACACGGCGTTCTTGCAAAAACCAACGCCGAGTTCATCGAACGGTACGCACGGCTCTGCAGGGAGTACGGAAGGGAAGTGGCCACGCCGGACGAAACGAGAAACATCCTGGGACTGAAAAAGCCCTGAGGATCGACGGAGGCATTTGGCAAGGGGAGTCCCGTTTCGCACGCCGAAAGGCGACCGGATCGTGAGGAGTGAGGCGTACCGGGACGTACGCCGCAGCGACGAGGGAGCCGGGCAACGCCGCATCCGGGGCGTTTGACGGAGCCGACCCCCCGGCCTTTACTTGACTGAAGCAAACCCCGAAACACGGATACGCCCCAGGGCGGCTTCGTAAAATGCCCCGCAGGCAAGGCGACCGGATCGTGAGGAGTGAGGCGTACCGGGACGTACGCCGCAGCGACGAGGGAGCCGGGCAACGCCGCATCCGGGGCGTTTGACGGAGCCGACCCCCCGGCTGTTATTTGAAGCCGTACTTCTTCAGCTTATACCGCAGCATCCGCTCGCTGATTCCCAGGATGGAAGCCGCCCTTGTCTGGTTGTGATCGGCCTCGTCGAGGGCCTTCTGGATCATTTCCTGTTCCATCTCCTCGATGGCGCTGCGCATGGACCCCTTGAAAGGCCGGGAGCCTTCGGTGACGTGGGAAGGCAATTCCTGGAAGGGCAGGTCGCGAAGGGAAATGACCGAATCCCGGGCGATGACGACGGCCCGTTCGACGATGTTTTCCAGTTCCCGCACGTTCCCCGGGTAGTTGTACTTGAGGAGGACGTCCATGGCCTCCACGCTGACCCCCTTGATTTCCTTCCCGTTGTCCCTCGAAAAGCGTTCGATGAAATGATTGACCAGGAGGGGGATGTCCTCCTTCCTCTCCCTGAGGGGCAGGATGTTCATCACCACCACGTTGAGCCGGTAGAAGAGGTCCTCCCGGAAGGTGCCCTCCCGGACCTTGCCTTCCAGGTCCCGGTTCGTGGCGCTGATGATGCGGACATCGGCCTTGATGACCTGGTTCCCGCCGAGTCTCTGGAACTCCCGTTCCTGGAGAAAGCGAAGGAGCTTGACCTGAACGGGAGGGGAAAGCTCTCCGATTTCATCGAGGAACAGGGTCCCCCCGTCGGCCTCCTCGAACCTTCCGATCCTTCTCGCGGCGGCCCCCGTGAAGGCCCCCCGTTCATGACCGAACAACTCGCTTTCCAGCAGGGTTTCGGGGATGGCGCTGCAGTTCACCACGATCAGGGGTTTTTCCGACCGGGGACTCATGGTATGGATCAGGCGGGCGAAGAGCTCCTTGCCTGTCCCGCTTTCCCCCTGGAGAAGGACGGTCGCCCGGCTCGGAGCCACCCGGCTCACCATGTTGATGAGGTCCTCCATCCGGCGGTTCCTGTAGATGATCTGGTCAGAGGAACTCCCCTTCTTCCACAGCTTCTGCCGGAGGATCTCGTTTTCCCGGATGAGCACCTTCCGTTCGGCGATCCGGTCTATGAGGATGCTGAGTTCGTCCAGGTCGACGGGTTTCGTGATGTAGTCGAGGGCACCCTGCTTCATGGCCTCCACGGCCGTCTCGATGGTTCCGAAGGCGGTGATCATGATGACGTCTATGGCGGGGTTGATGGATTTCAGGCGGCTCAGGACCTCCATGCCGTCCATCCCGGGCATCTTGTAATCGAGGAGCACGAGATCGACATGGCCCGCCATGACCCGGTCGATGGCCTCCTGGCCGTTCTGGGCCTCCCGGACCGAATGCCCTTCCGAGGCCATGAAATCCCGCAGCATCTCCCTCTGGGACTGGCCGTCCTCCACAATGAGAATATTCAGTTTGGTCATGTAACGGACCTCTCCATACCCCTTCCGGAGATCACGCGCCGGCGGCCTCGTTCGTTCACTCTCCGGTTCTTTTGTCCGCCGTTTCAATCCCTCGTTCCACGGGCAGCCGGATTTCGAAGACCGTTCCCTCGCCCACCCGGCTTTCCACGTGGATTTCCCCCTGATGGCCCCGTATGATCTCGTAGGCCAGCGGAAGGCCAAGCCCCAGGCCCTTCTCCTTGGTCGTATACTCGGGGCTGAAAATATGCTCCATCTGTTCCGCCGTCAGGCCGGAACCTGTGTCGGCGATCCGGATCCGGACCTCCTGCTCGCCGTTTTTCTGAACGGATACGGTGACGGTACCCTCCCCCGTGATGGACTCGAGCGCGTTTTTCAGTATGTTCAACAGCGCCTGCTTCATCTTGTCCTCGTCCATGGAAACCATGGCCTGGGAACCGTTCCAGACGGTGAGCAGTTGAATGCCTTTCGCGTGGGCCTCCTCGGTCATGAGTTCCGTGATTTTCCGGAGAACCTGGACGATGGACTGCCTCTGAAAATTCAGCTTCCGGCTCCTCGTGAAAACGATGAACTCCTCGATGATGCCGTTCAGTCTTCGGATTTCCTCCCGGAGAATCCCCATGATTTTCAGAAACTGGGACTTCTTCTCCTCTTCTTCGGGGGGAAACTGGCGCTGAATCCGCTGTACGGCGATGCTGATGGCGTTCAGGGGATTCCTGATTTCGTGGGCCACGCCGGCGGCAAGTTTTCCGAGGGCGGACAGTCTTTCCGCCTGGCGAAGTTTCCTGCCCATTTCCTCCATCTTTATCAGATGACGGTTCTGGTTCTGGTAGAGGGCGTAAATGGAAAGAACGCCGATGAGGATGAAAAAAACCGTGGAAATAACGGCCTGGTTCTTGTTCTCCCTCAGAATTTCGTTCGTCTTGTCGTTGAACAGCCCGATCCGGGCATATCCGACGACCTGTTCGTCGAGATCGACCGGTGCGAGCACCTCCAGAACGGGATGATCCTTCCACTCCCCCTTTCCCATGGGAATGGGAGCTTTTTCCGCAAAGATTCTCTGAACCAGCAACGGGTCGGCCCCGGGGGGCAGATCTTCCGGCCCCGAACGGGCGATTTCGACGCCGTTTTTATCCAGAATCACGAGATAGGCCATGCCGCTTCCCCAGCCTACCTCATCGATCGCGCGATCCAGGGAAATTCGGACGCACCATTTCCGCAGCCCCTTGTCATCCAGGGCGGTGATGATCGTTCCGCTTCCGTCCTTCCGCCGCACGGCGATATATCCGATTTCGTCGGGCTTCCCCCCCACGCGGTTGAAAAGATCGATGAGAATGTCCTCGTGGCTCAAAAAGACGGGGGGGGACCGGCGCGATTCCTGATCCTCCGTTCTCCGGCTCTGGTAAACGACCTCGCCTCTTCTGTCCAGTACCGCGATGAGCCAGATGTTTTCCCGCTCCGCGATGGCGGTCAGGTCCTCGTCCCGGATCCCCTCGGTCTGCCATTTCATGTCGATGGCCCTGGAAATGTCCACCAGGGAACGGACCAGCGCTTCCTGGGGGGAAAAGGCCTCGCTCGACAGGGGAATGAAATTCTTACCCCCCTCTTCCTTCCGGAAGGCCTGATACATGGAGCGAAGGTTTTCCTGAGCCACCTTCTCCACGGTGGCAAGCGTGTCGAGCCCCCGGCTTACCATGAAGTCCTTCAGCGTTTTGTCGAGCCGCTTCAACGACATGAAGCCGAGGCCGAGGATCAGACCCGTGACGATCAGAATGACCACCGTCATGGTCAGCGGGTGAAGGAAAGGCCCCCGAAAGGAGGACGGCCGGATCTGTTTGTCCCGTGGCTGTTTCGGCTGAATCATCCCTTTCCTTACCAGACCTTCTTCAGGGATGGATTTTCCAGGTTGCACCAGACCCGGATCTGTTCCGGCGTCAGAAGTTTCCGGATCTCAAGCTGGCACTGGACGCCGGCCACTTCCAATTCGCTTCGAATCGCGCCGATCTCCGTCGCCGCCGTGAGAATGTCCTTGTCCTTGGTCTCCGGATTCCTCAGGAGAACGATCAATTCCAGCTGTTTCAGCATGATCTGGCTGCGAAGCTGGAGAATTCTATGGTTGTAACGCATGGCGATCTGATCGATGTCCCTGCCCTGGGCTTCCGTAAGGGCCATTTGGGAAAGGGGCGTGCATTTGCACGACGAATCCCCGTTGTGAAAGGGGGTCGGAAGTTTTCTTTCCATCTGCGGGGGTTCCTCCGCAAAAAGGGGCGGAGGAACGAGGACGACCGACAGGACAACAGCGCATATCCAGAGAACACATCTTTTCATAAACGAATTCTCCTTTTCGGGTGTTCGGCATCCTGAAAGGCAAGTATCGTGCCAGATCAACTGGGATCGCCCCCGCACCGGGGCCGCCGGCCGAACCGGCGGATGTTCAAACGATAACCGCTTTCAACGAAGATTGCAAATGTGCAGGAAATGCTTGTCAAATCCAGGGACCTGCCGCATGCACGCACGTTTCCATTTGCATGTTTACCATACAAGTGTGCGTTTTTCAAAACAGGGCGATACCGACCGGTCCCGGGGAGCGGGATGCGGGAAAACGACAATATTGTCGGGGCCCGGAAGGTTTCGACATGATAATGGGTCGACTTCAAAGGACAAAATGATTGCACCGGAGAAAAGGACGACAATCCGTTCCGAAAAGCGGAAGCGGCGCCGGTCCCCGGGACCACATTTCCTTTGACTTGAAAATCCATTTTTCTTATGTTGTTCCACAGAAAGACGGCTTCGTAAAAGCCCTTCGTCCGGTGCCGTTCGAGGAAGCGTCGTTCAGATATTATTGCGGTTTCGCCAAACATGACGGCTTCGTAAAAAGCCCATATGCTGCGTTGCCCTTCTTCCCTCGTCATTGCGGCGTACCATCCGTACGCCTCATTCCTCGGGATTCGGGCGCCTTGCCCATGGAGCTTTTTTACTTTGCCGTTCGAAGAAGTGTTGAATCGGCCTTTTTACGAGTTCGTCAAACATGGAACGATCCGGTGATCTTCATTTCTGCGAGGTTTCCCTGGGAAAGGTCTCGAGGACGTTTGCCGTCAACATCCGGGTCCTCCGGGGCGAAGCCTACCGGGCCGTTCTGATCGCCTACCTCCTGTGCCGCATGGCCGACACGGTGGAGGACGATCCCTCCTTCCCCCCTGAGGGAAAGCGCGCAAAACTGGCGGAGTACGCTTCCCTGTTCCCCCCTTCCGGGGAGTATGAAAGCCGCTATGAATCCTTCCTGGAGGGTATTCCATTCCGGGAAGGAGAGGACGATCTGATGCTGCTCCACAACGGCAGCCGCGTCCTCCGGGAGTTCGTGAAGCTTCCCGCGGATCTCGTGAGACTCGTCTCCCGTCACGTCCGCGAAATGGCGGAGGGGATGGCCGGCTTCCAGGAGCGGGCCGAAAACGGAGGAATCTCGTTCCTCCGGGACGAGGAGGACCTCCGCAAATACTGCTACTACGTTGCAGGAACCGTGGGAATCATGCTTACGGGGATCTTCACGAAATACGCGCCCCCCCTCTCCGCCGCCGCCCGAAGGACCCTCGAGGACCGGTGCGTCTCCTTCGGACTGGGGCTCCAGCTCACCAACATCGCAAAGGATTTCGCAGCGGACCGCGAAAGGGGTTGGTGCTACGTCCCCCGTTCATTTTTCCCGGGCCCGACGGCGCTCCCCGTCGATCCGTCCTCTCCCGCGGGACGGTCCGCCTTCCCGGACGCCCACGGAAAACTCGTCCGGATGGCCCTCGCCTGTCTCGACGACGCGCTGGAATACACGCTCGCCCTGCCGCGGAGGGTTTTCCGTTTCCGGCTGTTCTGCCTGTGGCCTCTTTTCATGGCCGTCGAGACACTGGGCCTCATGAACCGGGAACGGTCCCCTCTTTCCGGAAAACCCGTGAAAATCAGCCGGGACGACGTCCGGCGGATCGTCCGAAACACCGGGGCGGCCGTGTTCTCGAACCGCATGCTCCGGGCGATGTACCGAAAGGCCCGGCTCCGGGCGGCTTCCCACCCCCTTTCATGATCCTCCTGATTCACCCTCCCGTGACCCGGCCCTCCGAGCCCCCTGCCGGACTGGCCCGCCTCTCGGGGTGCCTCCGCGCAAACGGCGTTCCCCATGTCCTGCTGGATGCCAACCTGGAGGGACTGCTCCATCTTCTGTCGTCCCCCCCGGAAACCGCCGGAGACCGGCAAACGGAACGGGCGGCCCGCCATCTGCCTGAAAACCTGCGGGCCCTCCGGACGTGGGACGGCTTCGGAAACGCCGGAAGGTATCGAACGGCCGTCCACGAACTGAACCGGCTCCTCGAGGAATCGGCGAAAGGGGGGACCTGCCGGGTGGATCTGCAGCACTGTGCCGACCGGGACCTCTCCCCGGTCCGTTCGGCCGATCTCCTGACCGCTTTCGCGTCGCCGGAACGGAATCCGTTTTACCCGTATTTCCGAAGACGTCTTCCGGAGATCCTGGAACGGGACACCCCTTCCCTCGTCGGATTTTCCCTGAACTACCTGAGCCAGGGGCTCACGACCTTCGCCATGATGGGATTTCTGAGGAAAACAGCGCCGGGCATTCCCATCGTCCTGGGCGGGGGGCTTGTCACGTCATGGACCGGGCGGCCCGGCTGGAACAATCCTTTCGCCGGAACGGCGGATCATCTGGTTTCCGGTCCCGGCGAAGGCCCCCTTCTCGCCCTGGCGGGAAAGCCGGGGACCGGGGAGCCCGTCTGCCCACCCGACCTGAACGGATTTCCCTTGAACGACTACCTTTCCCCCGGACTGATCCTCCCCTATTCGGCCTCCACCGGCTGTTACTGGAACAGGTGCTCCTTCTGCCCGGAAAGGGCGGAGAAGAGGATCTTCCGGCCCCTTCCGCAAACCCGGGTCCTGGAGGAAGTCGGGGAACTTTGCCGGACCTGCGACCCCGCGCTCGTCCATTTCGTCGACAACGCCCTTGCCCCGTCCCTTCTCGGCGCCCTGGCCCGGAAAGGTTCCCCCAGGCCCTGGTACGGATTCGCCCGGGTCACGGAGGAACTGGCCGATCCGGATTTCGCCCGGTGCCTCCGGGAATCGGGCTGTGTCATGCTCAAGCTGGGAATTGAATCGGGAAGCCAGGACGTGCTGGATTCCCTGGAGAAGGGGATCCGTCTCGAAACGGCGTCCCGCGTCCTTTCCGCGCTGCACCGCTTCGGAATCATCCCCTATGCCTACTTTCTCTTCGGCACCCCAGGGGAAACGGAGGCAAGCGCGCAGGAGACCCTGGATTTCATCGTTCGCCACGGGGAAAGCATAGGCTTCCTGAACCTCGCCCTGTTCAATCTCCCCGTCCACGGGCCGGAGACGGAGGCCCTCCGGACGAGGGATTTTTATGCGGGAGACCTTGCGCTGTACCAGGAATTCGAGCACCCCTCGGGGTGGCACCGGAACCGGGTCCGGAACTTCATCGACCGGAAGGTGAAACGGCACCCCGCCGTCTCCGCCATCCTGCGGCGGGAGCCCCCCTCCTTCGGCTCGAATCACGCCCCGCTTTTCGCTATGGCGCCTGCCGCCCGGTTTCGAAATCGGCGGCCACGATCTTCTCGCAAAGCGCCCTGACCTTCCCCAGGACCACCACATGGTCCGGATGGGTCTGATACCGCTTCAGGGCATCCATATCCCGGAATGCGGATACGAGGGCAAAATCGAAGGACCGCTCCTTCCGCCCGTCCCGGCCGAATTCGTATTGGAGGATTTCGGGGATCTTCGGAGGAAGCCCGGCAAGCCCCTCCTCCATGTCCCGGATGTCTTTGTCCGCGGCCCCCTCCTTGAACTTCATGAGAACGATGTGCTTCAGCATGTCCGGCCTCCTTGGCGATGGGTTTCCCGATCTCTTCCCCGCAGGGGGATGCCCGCTTCTTATCGCTTTTTCACCTTGTGTCAAATCGGAAAAAAGAAATCCCCCCGGAAAGAACAAGGCCCGGCCCCGGAAATTCCGCGGCCGGGCTTTGTCGAACCTTCCCTCGTACCGTCAGTCTTTGACGAACTCGTAAAAAACCAGATCAACACTTTTTCGAACGGCAAAGTAAAAAGCTCCATAGGCAAGGCGCCCGAATCCCGAGGAATGAGGCGTACGGATGGTACGCCAAAGGCTCGAGGGAAGAAGGGCAACACAGCATATGGGCTTTTTACGAAGCCGTCAGTCTTTCAGTTTTTCCACGTTTCTCTTGAACGGTCTGGACGCGGCCTCGTCCCGGTCGGAGAAGACCAGTTCCGCCGCGATCCCTGCCGCATCGGTGATCAGTTCCCTGCAGAAAAGGGCATGATCACGGCAAAGCCACGTGTCCTGCCACTGGGAGGTCAGCTCCCGGCACAGCGTCTTGCCGTACTTGTCTGCCAGAGCGTTGGGAATCTGGTTGAAAAGACGGTACAGCCCCGGCTTTCCGTAAAGCTGGTTCGCCGCCTTCTTGACGGCTTCCTTTCCTTCCCCTTCAGGGAGTTTCGGCCTGCCGTGGACGGCCCCCACCGCCAGGACGGCGCCCGTGATGGCCCCGCAGGTGTCCCCGAAAAGTCCGACGCCGCCCCCGAAGCCCGTGGCCACCTTCTTGGCTTCCGGGGGAAGGCCCGTGTCCGCAACGGCCAGAACGGCCTCCATCACGCACTCGGCGCAATTGTATCCGAGCGCGAAGTTCTTCCGGGCCCGCTGCTTGATCGCTTCCACTTTTTCCTTCCTCGCGTTGTCATCCTGAACAGCCATCCCAGTCCCTCCTTAGTTTTCTGTCGTTCCCGTTACCATAAATCCCGTGTTCCTTCAATAAACGAGAAGGAGCCCGATCCACGAAACCCTGTCCCGGACGGGAAACGCAATGGACATCCCCGCCCTTTCCGCCGTTCCCCCCACGTCGATTCCCATGGACTCCATGGACGGCCTTGCCCGGAACGGAAACCGGCAGGCCTCCCCGGTCACCGCCGCGCAGGTCTCGCAGAGGCGGCAGCATCCGCCGATGAGTCCCATGGCAAACCGATAGCCCATGGTGAAGGCTTCCTTCTCCCCGAGATGAATCAGCTCGTGGAGCCGCCTCGCTCCACGGAAGGGATCGCCGTCCTCCCCTTCGAGGGCATCATTCACCAGGACCAGCAGTCCCGTTTCGTAACGGGCCAGGGCGGCCCGGATCTCGGAAAGAGGGGGCACGCGGGGGGGGCAGGTGTAGTTTCTCCCGTAACTGTCGCAAAGGGGCACCTGGCATTTGAGCCGGACCCGGTCGTCGACGAGGACATCCGCCGCCGCGAGAACGGCCGTCTCGTCCGCGCCGTTTTCCCTGAGAACCCTTCCGATCCGGTGGAGATCCCTTTCCACCGTCGCGGGGCAGCCGTAGCCCGCGTCGCTCATGATGCCTCCACTGCCGGTTCGTATCCCGAAGATGTCAGCTTTTCCCATCCCTTTTCCCGGAGGACATAGGTGTCTTCCACCCCGACGACGCCCGCCTCCGGAAAAACGAATTTCGGCTCCAGCGCAAGCGCCATCCCCGGCCGGAGGGGCGCGGGGTTTCCCGCCGAGATCACCGGCTCCTCGTCCAGTTCCAGTCCGAGGCCGTGGCCGCAGAATCCGGCCCGGTCCCTGCCCGATCCCATGAAGTGATCGCCCAGTCCCTCACGGCGGGCGACGGCCTCCGCCTTCCCGTAAAGGTCGCCCGCCGTCACGCCCGCCCGCAGCGCTTCCTCCAGGACCCCGGCGATCTCCAGGGAAACACGGTAGCCCCGTTCCAGGACCTCCGGCAGGCCGCCTACGGCGAAGGTCCTCGATTGGTCCGCGTGATAGCCGTTCCTGACCGCGGCGAGGTCGAAAAGCACGGGCTCCCGTTCCCGGATCACCCGGAATCCCGATCCGCCGGCGAATGCGGCGCTGAGCCCCCCTCCCCCCGTGGTGAAATGAACGTAGGACGGTTCCGCAGCCTCGGCCCCAGAAACCAGATGCCCCCAGTAGACCTCCTGGTTGAAGGCCCGCATCCGGACAAATCCTTCATGGCCCTTCAGCCGGGCGGCCCGTTCCACTTCCGCGGCCAGGGCGATTTCCGGGATTCCCGCCCGGAGAAACCTGCGCGTCGTTTCCACCATGAAGTCGGAAAGCGCGGCGGCCTGCCGCAGCAGGATGATTTCATACTCCGATTTGACCTGGCGGATGGTCCGCACAAGGGGGGAGAGATCGACCACTTCCCGGCATGGAAGGATCTCCCGGTAACGGTTCAGAAGATTCACCGGGAGGACGTCCAGTTCCATGGCGGCCCGCCGGACGGTCCCCTGCCCGAGATCGGCGAGCCTTTCCCGGAGATCGGAAAACCCCCTTACGGGAACGATCGTCTCGAGGGACGATTCCCTCGCCGTTCGATCCAGGTTCTTCCGGGAGAAATAGACGGGATTTCCGGAGCGGAAAACACACAGGCACCCCGGCTGGATCGTCCCGCCGAAATAGAAGAGATCGGCATTCTGCACAATCAGGGCTAGATCGACCCCCTGCTCGTCGAGAAGATCCTGAAGCAGCCCGTTCCGGAACGTCAATTCCTCCCGGGGGGTCTTGATCATGCTCTTCTCCCGTTACCCTGTTTTTTTAACCTGAACGCTTTTCCGGACGGCCGGGGGAAATTTCCGGAGGCAAGGCGCCTGAATGCCGGGGAGCGGGACATACCGGTTCGCACGCCGCGGGGACGAGGGATGAAGGGCAACCCGGCGCAGGAACTTTTTCGAAGCCGTCAGTACTCGATGCCCTCCCGCTCCTTGATCCCTTTCGCGTAATGGTGCTTGATCTCCCTGACCTCGCTCACCATGTCGGCAAGATCGACGATCTCCTCCGGGGCGTACCGGCCGGTGAGGACGAGATCCACCGAAGCGGGCTTGCCCTGGATGAGTTCGATGACGCCGGACAGCGGAATGAGTCCGAAGTCGAGGGCGACGTTCACTTCGTCGAGGATGACCATCCGGTACTTCCCGGAATGGACGGCCTCCCTGGCAATTTCCAGCCCCTTCCGGGCCAGTTCCAGATCCACCGGCGCCGGGTTTCCCCGCATGACGAAACTGTCCAGGCCGGAACGGACGATCTCGAAGCCGGGAAGATATTTTTCCGCCGCCAGGACTTCGCCGTATTTTTTCCCCTTCATGAACTGAACCATGAAAACGGCCATGCCGTGGCCCAGGGCGCGAAGGGCCTGGCCGAGAGCGGCCGTCGTCTTCCCCTTCCCGTCCCCGGTCAGAACCATGACGATTCCTCTGCGGTACCTTTCCAGGATTTCTTCCATGCCGGATCTCCTGTCCTTCACGATGGGCGGTTCCTCATGAAAAACCCGGGGACCAAGGGCGACCTGATCTGCCCGGGTTTTTCAAGACGACCACGAATGGATGATGGCTTTCGATCAGGCCGCAGGATCCTTGAGACAGCGTGCGGCGACCTCCTCAGCGCAACTGTACGGGTCGGTCTCCTTTTTCAGACAGCGGTCGGCCATTCGCTCCAGTTCCCCGTCCGCCACCAGGCGGTTCAGGATGGGTTCCAGGATGCACGCGCGAAGCGCCTCGTTCAACTCGTGAAGCGTCTTCCTCCGGACGCGGTTCCCCAGAAGCCCCCGCTCCAGCAGATAGTCGTAATGCCGCTGGATGGTCTCCGACACTTCCTTCACTTTTTCCTTGAATGTTTCGGGGACGAATATGCTTTCCACCCTCAGAATGGGAGGACGCCAGTCGTTCTTGGAAAATCCCGCCATGTCGAGCATCATCATGATGTCCCTGTACAGTTTTCCCGTCCCCTCCCGGTCGGCCTTGTTGATGATGAAAACATCGGCGATCTCCATGATCCCCGCCTTGATCGCCTGAATCTCGTCCCCCATGCCGGGAATCAGAACGACGATGACCGTGTGGGCGTGGTTGATGATTTCCACCTCCTGCTGGCCCGTTCCCACCGTCTCCACGATCACGACATCCTTTCCCATGACGTCGAGGACGTGAATGGCATCCCCTACGGCCTTGGAAAGGCCTCCCAGCGCCCCCCGCGTCGCCAGGCTCCGGACGAACACCCCCGGATCCTCCGTATGGCGCTGGAGGCGGATCCGGTCCCCCAGAATGGCCCCGCCGGTGAACGGGCTCGTGGGATCGACCAGGAGAACGCCCACCGTTTTTCCCTTCTCCCGGTACGATGCGATGATGGAGTCGATGAGGGTGCTCTTTCCGGCACCGGGCGACCCCGTCACCCCGATGACATGGGCTTTCCCCGTGTACGGGAAAATGTGCTTGATCGTCGTTTTCGCCTCGGGGATATTGTCTTCCAGATTGCGGATGACCCGCGTCGCCGTTCGAACGTCCCCTTCCCTGATTTTCTTGACTTTTTCCATCTTTCGCCTGTCCTTGTCTGAGCGGGAGCCGGGGACGATGGAATGTCCCCGGCTTCCGCCGCGCCTTCGATAGAGTTATCTCGGTTTCACGTTGGTCCGGATCCAGTCCAGGATCGAATCGAGGGTTGTGCCGGGGGTAAAGATGGCCTTCAGCCCCGCATCGTAAAGGCCCTTGAAATCCTGGTCGGGAATGATGCCGCCGCAGATGACGGTGATGTCATCGGCCCCCTTTTCCTTCAGAATTTCCACCACCCTCGGGAAGAGATACCTGTGGGCGCCGGAAAGGCAGCTCAGTCCCACCAGGTCCACGTCCTCCTGGATCGCCGACGTGGCGATCTGTTCCGGTGTCTGGTGACAACCCGTGTAAATCACTTCAAAACCCGCATCCCGAAAACACCGGGAGAGGACTCTCGCCCCCCGGTCATGCCCGTCCAAGCCGGGCTTGGCAACCATCACACGAAGCTTCCTGTCCACCATGTCGATTCCCTCCCTTTCCCCGTTCCTAGTAGAGTCCCGGATCCCTGTATTCACCGTAGACATCGCGATAGACGTCGCAGATTTCCTGGACGCTCGCCAGGCTTTTCACGGCCTCGATGCAATAGGGCATGACATTCTCCCCCTTCTTGCAGGCCGCCTTGAGGTCGGCAAGGCTCTTCTTCACGGCCTTGCCGTCCCTCTTCCTGCGGACGGCGTTCAGCCTTTCGATCTGCTGGGTCTCCACGGCGTCGTCGATTTCCAGGAAGGGAATCTCGCCTTTGTCGTCGCTGACATACTTGTTCACGCCGATCATGATCTTCTCGCACGAGTCGATCTGCTGCTGGAACTTGTACGCGGCGTCGGAAATTTCGAGCTGGGGGAATCCTTTTTCGATGGCCGCCACCATTCCGCCCATCTCGTCGATCTTGTAAATGTAGTCCCAGGCCTGTTCTTCCATCTCGTTGGTCAGGGCCTCCACGAAATAGGACCCCGCCAGCGGGTCGACGGTGTTGGCCGCTCCCGTTTCCTCGGCGATGAGCTGCTGGGTCCGAAGGGCGATCTGCACGGCGTGGTCCGAGGGCAGGCACCAGACCTCGTCGAGGGAGTTCGTGTGGAGCGACTGGGTTCCGCCGAGGACCGCCGCCAGGGCCTCCGTGGCGGTTCGTACCACGTTGTTGTACGGCTGCTGGGCCGTGAGGGAACATCCCGCCGTCTGGGTGTGGAAGCGCATCCACCAGGAACGGGGATCCTTCGCGCCGAAACGGTCGCGCATGAGCTTCGCCCAGAGCCTCCTGGCGGCCCGGAGCTTGCAGATTTCCTCGAAGAAGTCGATGTGCGAATTGAAGAAGAAGGACAGTCTCGGGGCGAACTCATCCACCGGGAGCCCCTTCCGCTTGATCACGTCGTCCACGTATTCCACCCCGTCCCGGATGGTGAAGGCCAGTTCCTGGACCGCAGTGGACCCCGCCTCCCGGATGTGATAGCCGCTGATGCTGATCGTATTCCACCGGGGGACGAACTTCGTGCCGAATTCCACGGTGTCGCTGATGAGCTTCACCGAGGGCTCGGGGGGGCACATGAGGGTCTTCTGGGCGATGAATTCCTTGAGCATGTCGTTCTGGATGGTCCCGCCGATCTTGGTCAGGGGAACCCCCTTCATCTGGGCGGCGGCGCAGTACATGGCCCACAGGGCCGTCGCCGGCGGGTTGATCGTCATGGACGTGGTGATCTGGTCCATGGGAATGCCGTCCACCAGGACGAGAAAATCCTCGAGGGTGTCGATGGCGACGCCGCACTTACCGCACTCTCCCCGGGCCTTCGGGGAATCGGTGTCGTACCCCATGAGGGTCGGAAAATCAAAGGCGGTGCTGAGGCCCGTCTGCCCCGCCTTCAGGAGCAGATGCCACCTTTCGTTCGTGTCCTTGGCGCTCCCCATCCCGGAAAACATCCTGAAGGTCCAGTATTTGCCGCGGTACCCAGTCACCTGGTTCCCCCTGAGATAGGGGAACTGGCCGGGGTAACCGATGTCCTTGGCAAAATCCATATCCTTGACGTCCTCCGGGCCATAGAGGCGCTTGATCTCCAGATCGGAAACGGTGGACCATCGCTCCTTCTGGTCCGGCCACTTGGAGACGGTCTTCCGGACCTCGTCTTCCCACTTTTTCCTCATTTCGCTGGACTTATCCAGCAGTTCCTGTGCAAAGTACACGTTTCTCCCTCCTTTCAAGCCTTTTCCTATATTTTTTTGGCTGCCGTCCCCTCTTACAGAACTCCCAGGAGACGATGCCAATTCCTGGGCAGACAAGGTCCCTCCGGACCCCGGGAAACGCCGTGAGCGGTCGCTTGATTCGCACTGGGCACTGAAAAGGTCATCCGCCTTTCCCGTACACCGGCAGAAATGGGGAAACGAACTTGAGGACTGTGAATCCTGTCGAAATGCCTCATAAAAAAGAGTGCATCACTATACTGCGCGCCTAAAGATTGTTAATCCTGCCCCGATGTACCGTTATAATGGAACCCTGATTTTGTCAAGAGAAAAACCGGACGGAAAAACCCGTACGGCGAGCCTTTTCCCGCAGGCTCCGGGAGGGGTCCCGGCGTGCCGGAAACGGCTTTTTGTGATATGGGAAAAGGGTCCCTTATTTCACGGGTCCGTTGCGCAAAACGGACCAGGAACGGCGCCATGTGCGGAAGGTTCGTCCTGATCAGCGATCTCGCCGAAGTGACCGGGGCCTTTCCCGTCGAGGAGGTCTCGGGGCCGCCCCGGAGAAGCTTCAACATCGCCCCCGGCAGTCCCGTGTCTGTCATTCTCCTGGACGAAATGCGGAAGCTCGCCCTTCTCCCCTGGGGCTACCCGCTGCCCTGGACCGGGGGCACCTTCTCCGGCAAGACGCTCATCAACGCCCGGGCGGAGACGGCGGCCGTCAAGCCGGCCTTCCGGAAATCCTTCCTGGAAAGGCGATGCCTCGTCCTCTCCAACGGTTACTACGAATGGAAAAAGGAGGGCAAGACGAAAATCCCCTATTTCATCCATCTCGCGGGAAAACGGATTTTCGCCTTCGCCGGGATCTTCAACCGCCGGGGCCCCGGGGACGCCCCGGGCGTGGCCATCCTCACCACCGGGCCGGCCCCGGCCGTCGAACGCATCCACGACAGGATGCCGGTGATCCTCACCGGGGAGGCGGCGCTTCGATGGATCGAGCCCTCCGCGGGCGGGGGGGATTTCCTCCGATCCCTCCTCGGGCCTTACCGGGGAGGGGACCTTTCGGCCTACCCCGTGTCCCCGTACGTGAACCTGCCGGCCCACGACTCCCCCGCGTGCATCGACCCCGTCGAACCGGGGGATCCGGGGCGACATCCACGAACCGTTTGACTTTTCCGGTCGATTACACTAAATAACGTCGATCAACTCCTGTACGGGGCCCTCCTTATGGAAATCCAGGAGATTCTTCGCGCCTATGAAGGCGACCTGAAGGAAGTCGAAACCATCCTTGACGACAACGAGCGTTCGTACGTCGACCTCATTCCCGACATCAGCGGCTACATCATCCGGAGCGGCGGAAAGAGGCTGAGGCCCCTGCTTCTCATGATCGCCTCCGATCTGTGCGGGTACGGGGGCGAGCGGCGCTATGCCATCGCGGCCGCCATCGAATTCATCCACACGGCCTCCCTGCTTCATGACGACGTGATCGATCACGCCGACACGCGGCGCGGGAAGAAGGCGGCCAACCGGGTCTGGGGGAACTCGGCCACCGTCCTGGTGGGGGACTATCTCTATTCCAGGTCCTTCAAGATGATCATCGACGACGGAGACCCGCGGATCCAGTCGCTTCTCTCCACGACCACCCTGCTCATGGTGGAGGGGGAGACGTCCCAGTTGATCGCCACGGGAAACCTCGACATCACGGAAGAAGAGTATCTTTCCATCATCGAGAAAAAAACGGCGCTTCTGATTTCCGCCGCCTGCGCCTCGGGCGCCCTCCTCGCGGATCTTCCCGACGCCTCGGTGAACGCCCTGGGGGCCTTCGGGCGGAGCCTCGGCAACGCCTTTCAGGTGACCGACGACATTCTCGACTACATGGGCGACGAAAAGGAATTCGGAAAGGCAATGGGCATGGACTGGAAGGAGGGGAAAATCACCCTCCCGCTGATCCGGGCGCTCTCCGCCTGCACCCCGGAAGAGCGGGACCGGGTCAGGGCGCTCCTCGGGACGGCGGATATCGCCGAAGACGATCTCGGGGAGGTCATATCGCTGATCCGGACGTACGGGGGAATCCCCTATGCCCTCGACCGGGCGCGGGACATCCTTTCCGAAGGGAAGGCCTTTCTCGACGGATTCCCCGAGGGAAAGGCGAAGACCGCCCTGATCACCCTCTCGGATTACATCCTGAAACGGAAAATGTGACGGCTTCGGAAAAAGTCCATATGCCGCGTTGCCCTTCCTCCCTCCTCCCTGCGGCGTACCCAAAGTACGCCTCAGTCGTCGGGAGTCGGGCGCCTTGCCTCTGGAACTTTTTCCTTTGCCGTCCATGATATTTCTCAGACTTTTACCAGTGCATCAAGAAATTGGGACCGTCGAAAAGTGGTTCCTGAGCCGGGATACCGCCTCGCGACCCCCAAGAGCCGCCACACCAATCCGATCATCCTCGTCCCGACCGGGGCTGAAGCCCCGGGCTACATTACAAGGTATTTATCATACACCGGGATTTTACCGCAGAGAATCACCGTCGAAGGGCGCGGAACGGTTTTGAAGGCGAATAAGCGCCTTTTCGCTCACGGTTCCTTTCGAAGCGGAACGCCCGCAACACCGCTTGTCCGAGCACGGAGACCCACAGGCCGAATCCGCGGTGTTGCAGTGGAGCGAGAAAAACGGAACCGTCGAAAAGCGGTTCCTGAGCCGGAAAACCGTCCCGCGACCCCCAGGAACCGCTACACCAATCCGATCATCCTCGTCCCGACCGGGGCTGAAGCCCCGGACTACATGAGAAGGTTCTGATCATCCACCGGGATTTTACCGCAGAGAATCGCCGTCGAAGGGTGCGGGAAGGTGTCGCAGTGGAGCAAGAAACGACGGCTTCGTCCGGTCATCATCAAAGGACTTCCGGGAAGAACTCCCATTCCCCGCCGGGGGCCGCCCCTTTCTCCCGGATGGCCTTCATGGCCGGGGGGAGATGATCGAGAAGATCCCCGGCGACAAGACCGTCCCCACCCAGGGAACGCCCCGCCAGGTCTCCCGCCAGTCCGTGCACGAAAACCCCCATGCGGACCGCGTCGGTCAGGGAAAGCCCGAGCCCCGCCATGGCGGCAACGGCCCCCGTCAGGACATCCCCCGAACCGGCGGTGGCCATTCCCGGATTTCCCGTGAGGTTGATCCACACCCTCCCCCGGGGGTCCGCCACAAGGGAATGGGCGCCCTTGAGCACCACGAACGCCCGGAGCCTCCCGCTCGTCTCCCGGAGGATCTCCACCCGGTCCCGTTCCAGTTCCCCCACGGGCCGCCCCGTGAGCCGGGCCATTTCCCCCATGTGGGGGGTCAGGACGGTGGGTCCGGGCCGTTCCGGAAGAATGCCGGGATCCTTCGCCACCGCGGTGATTCCGTCCCCGTCGATGAGGAGGGGCGCTTTCACTTCCCTGGCGAGATCACGGACAAGGTCCGCCGTTTCCCCGTCCAGGGACAGGCCCGGTCCGACAACGACGAAATCCATGTTCCGGGCCGTTCCGAGGATGCTTTCCCTGCTTTTGCGGGCAAGACTCCCCCCGGGTGTTTCCTCCTGGGGAAGAAACACGATTTCACCGCCCTTCGCCGCAAGGACCGGAATGACGGACCGGGGCGCGGCCAGCCGGGCGTATCCGCCCCCCGCACGGAGAAAAGCCATGGCCGAAAGGAATGGGGCCCCATAGTAGCCGGAGGCTCCCGCCACGAAGAGGGCCTCGCCGAAATCCCCCTTGTGGCCGTCCGGCCTCCTCGGCGGAAGGGAAACGGGAAGATTGATCTCCATGGAGATCCGCCCGTCGCCGGACAGGGACGGCGGGAAGGAAATGTGGGAGACATGGAGCTTTCCGCCCCGGCCCGCCCCGGGGTAGAGGAGATTCCCCCTTTTGGGAAGCCCGAAGGTGACCGTGTGGTCCGCCATGACGGAAACGCCCAGGATCTCCCCCGTGTCCCCGCTCACCCCGGAGGGGATGTCCACGCTGTAGACTGTCCGGCCCGACCGGTTGATCTCCAGGATCGCTTCCCGATGGATCCCCGACACCTCCCGGGCCAGTCCCGTTCCGAAGAGGGCGTCGACGATCAGATGAGAGCGGCCGACCTCGGCGGCGAACGCCTCCATCGAATCGAGCCGCTCGACCCGGACGGGCAGGCGAAGGAGAATCCCGTAATTCATTCCCGCGGCGCCGGAAAGCCTCTCCGGGTCCCCGGCGAGGAAAACCGCCGGCGAGGCCCCATGGGAGAGGAGCTTTCGGGCGATGGCGAACCCGTCCCCGCCGTTGTTGCCCGCGCCGCACAGGACGACGACCTGTTTCCCCGCGAGAGGCCCCGGCCGTTCCATCGCCCGGACCACCGCCAGGGCCGCGTTTTCCATGAGCAGGCTTTCGGGGATTCCGAACAGCTCTCCCGCCTCCCGGTCGAGCCTGCGCATTTCCTCCACGGTGGCGACCTTCAACGGACCCCTCCTTCCGAAACCCCTGGACTCCCCGGGGGAAACGGTGCTTCCCCGGCGCCTCCGGCGTCGGACGGGAGATCATCGACCCGGGAGAAGGCCCGGGCCACCAGCGTGTCGCCGGAAACGACCCCTTCCTCCTCCGTCGAAGCCACCCCCACCCGGACCGGGAAGGCGGATGGTGAATCCTTCGAATCGGACAGAAGATCCCCCACGGCCCCGGCCACCCTGCCGGCGAACTCCCTGGCCTCCGGGAGGTCCCTGTAGGGAAGGGAAAGGACATACCGGTTCTCGCCGGACCGGAAGAGGGCGTCCTCCTTTCCCATGGCCCGGGAGATCTCCCCCGCAAGCCGCGCCGCCCGGGCGTCCGATACCGCCGGGTCCGGACTTTCCTTCGACCCGTCGCAGTTTTCATGAAAAAAGACCGCAACGGAGAGGGGAAACCGGCGCTTTCGGGCCAAGGACACCTGCCTCTCCAGGAAATCCGCCATTTCAGAATGATTCAAAAGACCCGTCGCCCTGTCGCGGGTCACCCGCTTCCGGAGGTCCTCCTGGGCGAGGACGTTGGACAGGGCGATGGAGAGGATCAGGGAGAGCTGGGAGAGGAAAAACGTGTCCATCTCGGGCTGGAAACGGGATTCGGAGTAATCTCCGAGATTGAGGCTCCCGATGATCCCGTCCCGGAAAAACAGCGGACACAGGGCCATGGATTTGACCATGCATTTCTGACGGTACGGCAGAAGCTTGTAATAGGGTTTCAGATCCCGGTTGACCAGCTTCGGCATGTCCTCCCGGCCCGCCAGGGAGGAAAAGGCCTTCCGGGGGATGAGGTTCAGCCTTTCCTTCAGCAATGGGGAAGGCTTCAATTCCTCGACGGGGAACCGCCCCGCTTCCTCCGAGATGAGGGAAATCCAGACGTGGGAAATGGAAAATTCCCGCTCCACCAGGGTCAGGAGCCGCTCGAACAGGTCCTTCAAGGTGGTCACCGTGAGGATTTCCACCTCGATCGCGAAAAATTTCCTCAGGATTTCCTCGTTTGCCCGCACATGATGGAAGATTTCCTCCATGCGGTACAGGGTCGTCATCGCAGGGTCCCCCCCCTTTCTTCGTTCTGCAGGCCGTAACGGACCTGGAAAGAGCCGCGAAAACTTTTTTTCAGTGGATCGTCCAGAGGGTCCCTTCCGGGGTGTCCTGGAGCCGGATCCCCATGTCCTCCAGTTCCCGCCGGATCCGGTCCGATTCGGACCAGTTGCCGGCGCGCCGCGCCGCCTCCCTCTTTTTCAGAAGGTCCTCCGCCTCCCCGGGAAGACGCTTCGGCTCGAAATCCATGACGGAAATGACGGAATTGACCGTTTCAAGCTCCCGAAGCGCCCGGTCCCGTTCCTTTTCGCTGAGAAGGTCCTCCGCCAGCGGGACGTTCACCTTCCGGACGAACTCGAAGAGGGCCGCCAGGGCGCCCGAAATGTTGAAATCGTCGTCCATGGCGTCGGTGAATTCCTTTCGGATATCGTAGAGATACTGGTCCATGTCGGGAAAGCCCGCTCCGGGGGTCAGGCGGAAAAGCCGCTGGAGGAACCCGTTGAGCCGCCTGACCGTGTTCCGGGCCGTGTCCAGGGCCCCGAAGGAGAAATTCAGGGGCTTCCGGTAATGGGAGGAAAGGAGGAAATACCGGATCTCCCTTCCCTCGTACCCCTTCTTTTCGAGGTCCTCGAGGGTGCACACGTTCTTCAGGGACCGGGACATCTTCTTTCCCTCGAGCATGACCAGTTCCGTGTTGATCCAGTAATTGGCGAGCGGCCCCCCCGTGGCCGCCTTTCCGATGGCCATGACGTTTTCGCAGTGGGGAAAGAGGATGTCCGATCCGCTCGCGTGGATGTCGAACCGCTCCCCCAGGTGCTTCATGGCCATGGCGGCGCACTCGAGATGCCAGCCCGGACGGACGTTGCCCCACCGGGTCTTGTAGTAGATCCCGCGCTTCAGTTCCGCCAGGTTCGAGCGTTTGAGGAGCGTGAAATCGACGGGGCTGTCCTTCTCGTAGTCGTCCAGATCGACCGTTTTCTGCCGGATCCCCTTTTTCAGGTCGACGTTGGACAGGACCCCGTAGTCGTCCAGTTTTGAGATGTCGAAATAGAGGGACCGGAGCTTCTCGTAGGCGAATCCCTTTTCGACGAGACGCTCGGTGAGACGGACCATGGGCTCCACGTTCTCGCTCGCCCTCGGGTAGAGGGTCCCCTCCCGCATCCGGAGCTTCTTCAGATCCCCGAGGAAACGTTCCACGTACTGCTCCGTGTACCGCTTCAGTTCCACGTTTTCCCGGTCGGCCCTCCGGATCGACCGGTCGGAGAGATCGATGATGTTGGACGCCAGCGAAACCTGAAAACCCTTCATTTCCAGGTAACGGGCGACCATGTCGGCCACGACGAACCGGCGGTAGGTCCCCAGATGGGGGGTGTCGTGAACCGTCGGGCCGCAGGAATGGATCAGGACCCGGTCGGCGTGAATCGGCCGGAAGGCCTCCTTCTTCCGGGAGAGGGTGCTGAAGATCTTCAGCTTCGTGTCGCTCACGTCGGCGAAGAGTTCCGTGCTGAGGTACCGCTCCCCCGAATCGGGGAAGATGACGACGATCCATCCCTCCTCGAGTTCCTTCGCCTTCTCCAGGGCCACATGCATTGCGGCGCCGGAGCTCATGCCCGCCAGGATCCCCTCCTCCCGGGCAAGCCTCCGGGCCATGGCGAAGGCATCCTCGTCGTGGATGTTCACCTTTTCATCGAGAAGGTTCCGGTCGAAAATACCGGGCCGGTAGGACTCCTTCATGTTCTTCAGGCCCTGGATCTTGTGACGGAGGTAAGGCTCGACTCCGACGATCCGGACGTCCTCCCGGTATTCCTTCAGCCTCCTGGAAATCCCCATGGCCGTCCCCGACGTTCCCAGGGTGGCGACCACCATGGTCACCCGGCCCTCCGTCTGCCGCCAGATCTCCTCGGCCGTCCCGTGATAGTGGGCGTTGATGTTGTCCTCGTTGTTGAACTGGTCGGGAACGAAATACTCCTTTGGCCGTTCCCTGTGGAGGTTGTAGACGTACTCGATGGCGCCGTCCGTGCCGAGGGCCCCCGGGGTGAAGCGAAGTTCCGCCCCCATGGCCCTCAGGATTTTTTTTCTTTCCTCGCTCGCCGATTCCGACATGGCGAGGACGAGCCGGTACCCTTTCACGGCGGCAACCAGGGCGAGGCCGATGCCCGTGTTCCCGCTCGTCGCCTCCAGGATCGTCCGGTCCTTCGTCAACTCCCCCCGTTTCTCCGCCTGCTCGATCATGTAGAGGGCCGTCCGGTCCTTGATGGAACCGCCGGGGTTGTGGCATTCGAGCTTGGCGAAAATCCGCACTCCCCCGCCCGGGGCGAGGCGGCGGATCTCGACGAGAGGGGTATTCCCCACCAGGTCCAGAATGTTGCCGTAAACCTTCTGCATCCGTATTCACCGAAAAAAGGGGGCTTTCTTCAAGCCCCCGATGGACTCGCGGGACGATTCAGCTGTCGAATTTCAACATCGGCACCTTGATGAACTGAACGCCTTCCTCCGTCAGCGTCTTTTCTTCCTCTTTCGACGTGGTCCCCCGGATGTTCCGCTTCTCCTCCTCGCCTTTGTGGATTTTCATGGCCACCTGGGCGAACCGGTCCCCCACGTCGTCGAAATGACGATCCAGGAAATCATGAAGCATTTTCAATGCCACGCGCGGGTCCGCCTCCCGGGGAGTCTCCACCTTTTCCGGCGACGGCCGGGAGCGGGAAATGACCGACACGGACGAAGGAATCCGCTCGATATCGGACCTCCCGCACACGGGGCAGGTGATGAGCCGCTCCTTCCTCTGTTCTTCGAAGGCGGCGGCGTCCTTGAACCATGCCTCGAATCGGTGGTCTCCGGCGCATCGAAGATCGAAAATAATCAACGGATCACCTCTCCATCTTCCCGAAATCCCGTCGGAAGATGTTACAAATATTACCACATCCGTCTACGGATCTCAACGGCTGATTCCCGTCGCGAACCGTTTCGGTCCCGCGGGCGCGGGATTTGCCCGTTTCCCCGCGGAACCGGGTGGCGCGGCGTCACACAGGAATGTCCGGAAGCTCCCGCTTCAAAAAGGTTTTGTGAAAAAAAGGTTGGACTTTTCGTAGCAAATTATATAATGAGGGGACCTGTCGGGATGTGGCCCAGTCTGGTAGGGCACTGCGTTCGGGACGCAGGGGTCGCGCGTTCGAATCGCGCCATCCCGACCATTTTTTTATGATCAGCCCCCGATCGCCCCGGCCATCGAAAAGATGGGCAGATAGAGGGCGACGATCATCCCTCCCACGATCCCCCCGAGAAAGACCATCATCACAGGCTCCAGGAGGGACGTCATGGCGTCCACCGCCGCATCCACCTCCTGGTCGTAGAAGTCGGCGATTTTGGCGAGCATCGCATCGAGCGCCCCCGTGCTTTCCCCCACGCCGATCATCTGAACCACCATGGAGGGGAAAATTTTCGATTTCAGGAGGGGCTCCGCGATGGTCTTGCCTTCGCTGATGCTCTTCCGGGTTTCCAGAAGGGCGTTCTCCACGACCCGGTTGCCCGCGGTCCTGCTGACGATTTCCAGCCCCTCGAGGATGGGGACGCCGCTGCCGAGCAGCGTGGAAAGGGTCCTGGAAAACTTGGCCACCGCCACTTTCTTGAAGAGAATGCCGAAGATGGGAAGCTTGAGAAGGAGCTTGTCCACCCGGTACCTGCCCCGGTTCGTCCTGTAATACCGCTGAAAGGCGAACCCGCCCGCGATGAGGGCGACGAAGAGGTACAGGATGTTCCCCTGGACGAAGCGACTCGCATCCACGAGAAACTGGGTGGGACCGGGCAGGGCGGACCCCATGCTGCGGAAAAGTTCATCGAAGACGGGCACGACCTTGTAGAGGAGCAGAATCACCACGGCGATGGAAATGGTCAGGACGGAAGCGGGGTAGACCATGGCCCCCTTGACCTTGCTCTTCAGCTTCATCGCCTTTTCCAGGTAGCTGGAAAGACGGTTGAGGATCACATCGAGGATTCCGCCCGCCTCCCCCGCCGCCACGAGATTCACGAAGAGTTCGTCGAAGACGGCGGGGTGTTTCTTCAGGCTGTCCGTGAGGGAATGCCCCTGCTCGATGTCCGTTTTCACCGAAGCGATGATCCGGCTGAAGGTCCGGTTCTGTTCCTCCGCGGACAGAAGGTCGAGGCACTGGATGATGGGCAGACCGGCGTTGATCATCGTGGCGAACTGGCGGGAAAAGACGACCACGTCCTTTTCCTTGACCCGCTGCCGGAGAAAGGGGATGTATTCGAGAAGATCCTTCGGTTTCTGCTTGATCTTGACGTTGGTGAGCCCCTGCCTTCGGAGAACGATCCGGAGGGCCGAATCGTTTTCCGCTTCCAGTTCCCCCTTCTGCAGTTCCCCCCGCCTCGTCGTCCCTTCCCAGAGATAAACCGCCATGCTTCACCCCGTCTGCTGCCTTGTCATGGAAATCATCCCGGCCCGCGGGTGCCCGTCGCGGACTTTGCCCGCTTCCGGCAGATTTCATAAAGAACGATTCCCGCGGCGACGGATACGTTCAGGGAATCGAACGGGCGGGCGATGGGCACGGTCAGAAAAGCGTCGCATTTCTTCCGGACGAGGGGCCTTATGCCCTTATCCTCGCTCCCGAAAACGATCCCCACCGGTCCCCGGAAATCGAACGACCGGAGAGCCTTTCCCTCCTTCGCATCGGTCCCGTAAATCCAGAATCCCGCATCTTTCATCCCGTCCAGGGTTCGCGCGAGATTGACCACGGAGGCCACGGGCACCTGGAGCAGCGCCCCCGAGGAAGCCTTCATGACCGTCGGCGTAACCCGGACGGACCGGTCCCGGGGAATCAGGATCCCCTGGACCCCGAAGCAGTACCCCGTCCGGATGATGGCGCCGAAATTCCCGGGATCGGACAGGCCGTCCAGAAGAAGGAGGATTCCGCCCGATCGCACCGTTTCGGAAACCAGCGCATTCCCGTCGGCGTATCCGTAGTCGGAACAGAACCCGACGACGCCCTGGTGAACCCCTCCGGAGGCAAGTTCGTCCATCGCCCGCTTGTCCCTGTATTCCAGGGGAATCCTCCGTTCGCGGGCCAGCGCGATGATCTCCGCCAGATGGGGATCCCTTCCTTCCCGCGCGAGGAAGAGGGTTTTCATGTCCCATCGCCTGTCGAGAAGGGCTTCCCGGACAGGGTTCCTTCCGTAAATGACGAACACGTTCTCTCTCCAGGAGAGGCGGTCGCGGAGGCGGGAAGGGGATCAGCGATCCGGGACCGTTCGTCCCTCCAGCGCGCGATCGATTTCCTCGCCGATCCGCCGGGCCGCGTCAACGGGATCCTTCGCGGACCGGATCGGTCTCCCCACGACGAGATAATCCGCCCCGGCCTCTATGGCGCCCGCAGGCGTCTCCACCCGCTTCTGGTCGTCCCCGGACACGGCGTCCCACCGGATGCCCGGCGTAACGAGGACGAAGCCCGGACCGCAGGCGAGGCGGATCGCCCGGGCCTCCCGGGCGGAGCAGACGACGCCGTCGACACCCGCGTCTCTGGCCAGAACGGCGAGGCGCATGGCGAGACGGTCCGCCGTTTCGCCGAATCCGACCTCCCGCAGGTCTTCGCTGGACAGGCTGGTCAGGACGGTCACCGCAAGAACGAGGGGCGGCGCCGTTCTCCGGTCCTCCGAAGCCTTCCGGACGGCCGCAACGGTCTGTCCCATCATCTCCCTGCCCCCCGCGGCATGGACGTTGAACATGGACACCCCCCACCGGACCGCCGCTTGCCCGGCCCGGGCCACGGTGTTGGGAATGTCGTGAAACTTCAGATCCAGAAAGACCTTTCCGCCCCGGGCGGCGATTTCCGACAGGATCGGGGGCCCGAAATGGGTGAAGGACTCCTTCCCCACCTTGAAAAGACCGACATGGTCCTTCAGGAGATCGACGAGGCGCAGGGCCTCCTCGAGACGCTCCCCCGTGTCCAGGGCGAATATGATCCGGTCCTTTCCGGAATCAATCGAGTTCATCCTCGTCCCCGACGAATTCGGTGTCCATTTCGTCGTACTTGTATTCCTCGGACCGGGTGTGCAGGTGCTCCGGATGGGCGAACCGGACCTTCGCGGCGGCGATTTCCCGCAGGGCCGTCACGATCTCCCGGTTCCCCCGGTCGTGGATGAGCATCTCCGAACCCTTGAGAAGCTGTTTTGTCCTTTGGGAGCAGAGAATGACGAGGGCGAAACGGTTGAATGCCACCCTCAGGGAATCTTCTACGGTGATTCTTGCCATATGAGATACGACCTCCTGACAATGAACAAACCCGCCTTTCAGGCGGATCCTTCGATATCGTTCACGAAAAGGCCCCCCGAAGGGGGTTCCCTCACTCCCTCAAAAAAGGCCGGAGCCTTCGTCCCTGCCGCTTCACCCGGACTTTCTCCGCCGTGTAAACGGCTTTCAGGGCCTCGATGGACGCCCTCAGGTCTTCATTGATAATCAGGTAATCATACCACACTGATTCCTGAATTTCATCCATTGCCCGCGAAATTCTCAGCCGCAGCGCCTCGGTACCTTCCGATCCTCTGTGGGACAGCCTCTCCTTCAAAACCTCGATGGAAGGCGGAAGAATGAAGATGAAAACGCCTTCGGGGAAGCGTGCCCTGAGGCTCTTGGCCCCCCGGGTGTCCACGTCGAGGAGAACGTCCATTCCCAGGCGGCGGGGCCGTTCCACCTCGTCCGCCAGCGTTCCGTAGAAATGGCCGAAGTTTTCCGCCCACTCGACGAACGCCCCCTCTTCGATTTTCCGCCGGAACTCCTCCGTTGAAATGAACCGGTAATCCTTTCCGTCCACTTCCCCCGGCCTTGGGGGACGGGTCGTGCTGGACACGGAAAAGGACACTCCCGGGAATGCCTTCAGGAATTCCCTGCAGAGGGTCGTCTTGCCGCCGCCGGAAGGGGCGGAGACGACCAGGACGACCTGTTCGGAAGGATCGACGGATTCCATGACCGCTCTCCCCTGTCACTCCACGTTCTGAACCTGTTCACGCAGTTTCGCCAGCTCGCCCTTGATCTCGATCACCGCACGGGCGATCTCCACGTCGCCGCTTTTCGAGCCGATGGTATTGATCTCCCGGTGCATCTCCTGGAGAAGAAAATCCAGCTTGCGTCCCACCGGCTCGCGGTCCTCGATCATCTCCAAAAACTGCACGCCGTGACTCTCCAGACGAACCAGTTCCTCCGACACGTCGCTCTTTTCCGTCAGGATGGCGATCTCCTGGGAAATCCGCGTCATGTCCAGGGGCATCTCCCCCATGAGTTCCCGGACCCGTTCGGTGAACTTCCTCTGAAACTCCTCCTGAACGAGGGGAACCCTGACGCGGATCTCCCCCACCCATTTCAGGACGGACCGGATCCGGCCGAGCAGATCCTGGTAAAGCGCTTCCCCTTCCCTCTTCCGCATGGCGACGAGGGCGTCCAGGGCCCTTCCCAGGACCTCCATGGTGGCGGACTGAAGTTCCTCTTCCCGCAGGGCCGGCTCCTCATAAATCATGGCGTCCCTGAAGCCGAGAACCATGCCCAGGGTCAGCCGGTCCTCCAGGCGGAGCGTCTCGCGGATCTTCTCGACTTCCCCCGCGTACCGCTCGATCAGGGGCAGGTTCGCCCGCAGGACGCCCGTCATTCCCGTTCCCGGATCCGTTTCCAGCTGCAGGGAGACTTCCACCCTCCCCCTGGAAACGACGGCGCCCACCCGTTTCCGGACCTCTCCCTCCATGAGGGACAGAGGCGCCGAAAGCCGGACCATCAGTTCCAGGTTGCGGTGGTTCAGCGATTTCACCTCCGCCGTCAGCTTGCGCCCTCCGGCGGCCGTCTCGGCCCTCCCGAACCCCGTCATGCTCTGTATCATTCCTTCACCTCTTCCCGATGTCCCGGCCCCGGGGCGAAACCGCTCTCCGGCGGATCCGGAGCGGTGACGTTTTCCCCCGTTTCCCGTCTTTTTGGCAACGCCGACCTTCTCTGAAGCATGTATTTTTTCCGCACGGCCGAAAGCAGGGACTGGATCCCCTGTTCCCGGTAGTCGGGATAGGTCCATTCGAGGGCATGAAACGCGCCGTCCCGGTACAGGAGCGTCAGATCGGCGTAGATCCCCTCCCGGAGATAAGGACGGTGGGCATACCCCTTTCCCGTTGCGAGAATCAGATGAAAGGCGGAAAGGTAGCCGGGATCGATGTTGATCCTTCTTTTCCCTCCCCTGGCGCTTCGTTCCTCCAGGCCGTTCGTCCAGAGCTTGATCCCGGGAAGCCGGTCCGGCGCGATGAGGGTTTCGAAGGCCACCAGCCTCCGTTCCAGGGAGGGACCCATTTCCTTCTCATAATAGTCCGTATAGGCGAACGGCAGGATTTCGCTGACCAGGTCGGGCGGGCCCGCCTCGCGGGACAATTCCCCGATGGCGGAACGGACGAGGTCCCGGTCCGCGGACAGGAGGCTCATGACGAGCTTCACCGGCTCGGGGGTTCCGGGACGGCTCACAGGACACCCCTCAATTCCTCCCGGGACGCCGTGGCCGTTCCGACCTTTCCGACCACGATTCCGGCGGCATGATTGGCCAGGACGGCAGCCTCCCGCAGGCTCGCCCCGGAAGCGGCGGCCAGCGCGAGCACTCCGATCACCGTGTCCCCCGCCCCCGTGACATCGAAAACCTCTTTCGCCATGGCGGGGATATGAACCGGCTTTCCGTTCTGCTCGAAGAGTGTCATGCCCTCCTCGCCCCGGGTGATGAGCACCGAGCCCACATGGAATCTCCGGAGCAGTTCCCGTCCCACCGAGACGATGTCGTCGTTTCCGTCGACCCCCAGGGCCCGGATCGCTTCGTGGTGGTTGGGGGTGATCATGTCGCATCCCTCGTAAAGATTGAAATCGTTCGACTTGGGATCGACGAACAGCAGGACCCCGGACCCGGCGATCTCCTCCCGGATTCCATTCAGAAGATCCCTGGAAACCATCCCCTTCCCGTAGTCCGACAGCACCACCGCCCCGAGGTCCTTCTTCATCCTGCGAAGATACCCGAGGACGCGAGCCGTGCTTTCCCTCGTCGCGGCCATTCGTTTTTCCCGGTCGAAGCGGACGACCTGCTGGTGGCCCGCGACGATCCGCGTTTTCACCGTCGTCGGCCTCCCCGTCTCGATGACGACGCCTTCCACGTCCACACCCATCCCGGTCAGCTCCCGGATCATCCAGTCCCCCATGGCGTCCGGCCCGATGACGCCGGCGAGGGAGGTCCCGCCGCCCATGGAGTGGATGTTGTTGAGGACATTGGCGCACCCCCCGAGGAGAAGAGACTCGGATACGACCTCCACGACAGGGACCGGCGCCTCCGGGGAAATGCGGCTGACCTTGCCCCAGATGAACTGGTCCACCATCAGATCGCCGACGACGAGCACCCTGGACCGGGAAAACCGCTCGATGATCTCTTGGGCCCTTTTCTTTTCGAGGAGACGTGGCATGAGAACCGGTCTCGTATGCTCCCTTCGTATTTTCCCGGGGCGATTCCTCCAGAGGCGAACCGCTCGGTCAGGCGTTCAACGACACTGCTTCCAACGGCAAAGCAAAAAGCTCCACAGGCAAGGCGCCCGATTCCCGAGGACTGAGGCGTACCGGGATGTACGCCGCAGGGACGAGGGACGAAGGGCAACGCAGCATATGGACTTTTGGCGAAGCCGTCACAGGTGACAATCGCTTAAATTTCCAAACAACCCTTTTTCCAACGGCAAAGCAAAAAGCTCCATAGGCAAGGCGCCCGATTCCCGAGGACTGAGGCGTACTTCCGGTACGCCGCAGGGACGAGGGATGAAGGGCAACGCAGCATATGGACTTTTGGCGAAGCCGTCACAGGTGACAATCGCTTAAATTTCCAAACAACCCTTTTTCCAACGGCAAAGCAAAAAGCTCCATAGGCAAGGCGCCCGATTCCCGAGGACTGAGGCGTACTTCCGGTACGCCGCAGGGACGAGGGACGAAGGGCAACGCAGCATATGGACTTTTGGCGAAGCCGTCACAGGTGACAATCGCTTAAATTTCCAAACAACCCTTTTTCCAACGGCAAAGCAAAAAGCTCCATAGGCAAGGCGCCCGATTCCCGAGGACTGAGGCGTACTTCCGGTACGCCGCAGGGACGAGGGATGAAGGGCAACGCAGCATATGGACTTTTGGCGAAGCCGTCAAAAGATGAGGAATCCTAATTTCCTCCATCACCCTTTGTCAATTCTTTTCTTGCATCGGAGAGGTCCTTTCGTCAATTCGGGCTTGACTATTGAATGAAAAAAATATAGTCATCATAGCCTTATACTTATTCACAAGGATCGAAGACATGGAAGACGAACTGGTACGGATCCGCAGGGAGAAGCTCCAGGCCCTTGCCGGTGAGGGAATCGAATCCTATCCCAATGACGCGAAAGTGACCGGTACTGCGGAAGCCCTTCACCGCCGTTTCGATGAACAAAAGCCGGAGGAACTGGCGGGAACGGGGGAAACCTTCGACCTGGCGGGACGGCTCATGGCATTGCGGAACTTCGGAAAGGCCTCCTTCCTGAATCTCCAGGACCGTACGGGAAAGATCCAGGTATACGTGAAGAAGGACGGAATCGGAGAGGCGTCCTTCGCCCGGTTTCAGAAATTCGACATCGGGGACATCGTTTCCGTGTCGGGACCGGTTTTCAAGACCCGCACGGGGGAACTCACCATCGAGGCGAAGGATATCCGGCTTCTTTCCAAGTCCCTTCGTCCCCTTCCGGAAAAATGGCACGGGCTCACCGACGTGGAGATCCGGTACCGCCAGCGGCACCTGGACCTCATCGTCAATCCCGGAAGCCGGGAAGTCTTCCTGAAGCGGAGCCGGATCATCCGCATGATCCGGGAGTTCATGAACGAGCGGGATTTCCTTGAAGTCGAGACCCCCATGATGCATCCCCTCGCGGGAGGCGCCATGGCCAAGCCCTTCAAGACCCATCACAACACGCTGGGGATGGATCTCTACCTTCGGATCGCTCCGGAACTCTACCTCAAGAGGCTGGTCGTCGGGGGGCTGGAAAGGGTCTACGAAATCAACCGCAATTTCCGGAACGAGGGAATCTCCACCTTCCACAATCCCGAGTTCACCATGATCGAATTTTACATGGCCTACGCCACGTTCGAAGACCTGATGGTCATAACGGAAGAACTGCTGAACCACGTCGCTTCCGATCTCTTCGGGTCGCCCCGGTTCACCTACCAGGGAACGGAAATCGACCTCACGCCGCCCTGGAAGCGGATCAGCGTGCGCGACGCCGTCATCGAATACGGGAACGTGGACCCCGCGATCCTGGAAGACCGCGAACGCCTGTACCGGTTCGCCGCGGAGCGGGGCATGGAAGTGAAAGAAACCGACCCCCTGGGAAAACTCCTCATGACCGTGTTCGAGGAAACGGTGGAGGAAAAGCTCCTCCAGCCGACCTTCGTCACGGGATACCCGATCGAGGTCTCGCCCCTTTCGAGAAGGAACTCAAAGGAACCGGACGTGGCGGACCGGTTCGAACTTTACATCCATGGGAGGGAAATCGCGAACGCCTTTTCCGAGTTGAACGACCCGGCGGACCAGCGGGAGCGTTTCCTGCAGCAGCTCCGGGAGAGGGAAGCGGGGGACGAGGAAGCACACGCCATGGACGAGGACTACATCACGGCGCTCGAGTACGGAATGCCCCCCACCGCCGGGGAAGGCATCGGAATCGACAGGCTTGTCATGCTCTTTACCGATTCCCCGTCCATCCGGGACGTCATTCTGTATCCGCAACTGCGGGCAAAGGAGGGAACCACCCCGTAGCGACCGGACCGCGGGGGGACCTTTTCCCTGTCACTGCATGCACGACCGGATTCACCGGAAACCCTTGAGGAGTATCCCGGCATCCCATGCCCCTGTATGAGTTCTTCATAGCCCGAAGGTACCTCCGCGCAAAGAGGAAACAGGTGTTCGTTTCCCTCGTCTCCTTCATGTCCGTGGCGGGAATCTTCCTGGGCGTGGCCGCCCTGATCATCGTTCTCGCCGTCATGAACGGGTTCGAGACGGACCTCCGGAACAAGATCCTGGGAATCAATTCCCACGTCATCCTCACCCGGTATGTGGGACCCATCGGCGACTTCGACCGGGTCGCGGCCGAGGTCGCAAAGGTTCCCGGCGTGGTCGCGACGACCCCCTTCATTTACGGCCAGGCCATGATCAAGAAGGACGACCGGGTGACGGGCGTCGTCCTCCGGGGAATCGACCCGGAAAGCTCGGGGAAGGTGATCGATTTCGGGAAAATTTCCGCGGGGAACGTGGGTGAGCTGAACCGGCCGCGAAACGGGGAAAACGACCTCCCCGGCATCCTCATCGGCAAGGAGCTTTCGGGCCAGATCGGCGCCTTCCTGGGTGATACCGTGGAGGTGCTTTCGCCCATGGGCGTCCCGACCCCCATGGGGGTCGTGCCCCGGCTTCGGAAGTTCGACGTCGTCGGGATCTTCGATTCCGGTTTTTACGAGTACGATGCGTCCCTCGCCTTCATCTCGCTCAAGGAATCCCAGAAATTCCTGAACATGGGAGACGAGGTGACGGGACTCGAAATCAAGGTGCAAAGCCTCTACGAAGCGGAAAAAATCGCCCGGGACATCCAATCCCGTCTCGGGTATCCCTACTGGGCAAGGAACTGGATGGAGATGAACAAGAACCTGTTCGCCGCGCTCCGTCTGGAAAAACGGGTCATGTTCATCATCCTGAGCCTGATCGTGGTGGTGGCGGCCTTCAATCTCATCACCTCCCTCACCATGGTGGTCATGGAGAAAACGAAGGACATCGCCATCCTGAAATCCCTGGGAGCGACGGCGACGGGCATCATGAAAATCTTCATGCTCCAGGGGCTCATGATCGGGGCCACCGGAACGGTGCTCGGCTGCATCGCCGGGATTCTCATCGCCCTCAAGCTGGAAAGGATATCGGTTTTCGTCGAGGAGCTGTTCGGTTTCAAGATTCTTCCGGGGGACGTTTACTACCTGAGCGAGCTTCCCTCCCGGATCAACTACGGGGACGTGGTCATCATCGTGATCGTGACCATGATCCTGAGTTTCCTGGCCACTCTGTATCCGGCCTGGAGGGCCTCCCGCCTGGATCCCGTGGAAGCCCTCCGGTACGAGTAGGTGACCCCGTGACGCAGGAAACCGCTCCCATTCTCGCCGTCGAGGACCTGACCCGGAAGTTCGTCAAGAACGGAACGGTGGTGGAGGTCCTCAAAGGACTGAATCTCACCATTCGCCGGGGCGATTCCCTTGCCGTCGTCGGCCTTTCCGGGGCGGGGAAAAGCACCCTTCTCAACATCCTGGGCGCTCTCGACCAGCCGACGACAGGGAGGGTTCTTTTCAAGGGCGCCGACATCTTCCAGTGGAACGAACGCCGGCGGGCGATCTTCCGGAACCGCAACATCGGGTTTGTTTTCCAATCCCATCATCTTCTTCCCGAATTCACGAGCCTGGAAAACGCCATGATGCCCGCCCTGATCCAGCGGATGTCGCCGCGCAGGGCCGGGGAGAAGGCCGCCGATCTCTTGACGGCCTTGGACCTCGGTGATAGATTGACGCACAAACCGGGGGAGCTGTCAGGCGGGGAGCAGCAGCGGGTGGCGATCGCCCGCGCGCTGATCATGGATCCGGAGCTTCTGCTGGCCGACGAACCCACGGGAAACCTGGACACGGAAACCGGCGGAAAAATCCAGGAAATTCTTCTGGAACTGAACGGAAATCGAAAAATTACCCTTGTCATCGTGACCCACAACGAGAAACTGGCGGAGCGAATGACCCGTTCCGTCGGCATCAAGGACGGTCTTCTCTATGAACTCAGGTAACCTGCATCAGAAACTGCATTTCCGGGTATTCATGCTCCTCGTCGCGCTTGGTTTCCTCTGTCCGGCGCCGCAGGCCCACGGAAACGACCAGGTCAGGAGAATCCTGCTTGTGCCTTTCGCCGTGTTCAGCCCCGCGGACGCCCGGGACATCCGTACGACATCCCTGGAAACCCTGACTTCCCGGCTTCGAACGGCGGAGGGTCTCGAGGTCCTGGAGGACACCGGTTCCCTTTCCCTGCCGCCGGAAGAAAAAATCGGCGAGCGGGAAGCCCTTTCCATGGGAAGGGAACAGAAGGCGGATTTCGTCGTCACGGGAAGCGTGACCGTTCTCGGGAACGAGGTCAGCATGGATGGAACCGTCTGGAACCTCGCATCGGGACTTCGAAGCGACCTGTTCGTTCAGGGGAAGGGCTTGGAAAAGATCGGAAACCTGTCACGGGACCTGGGCGAGAAGATCCTTCTCGTCGCCCTTCCGGACCAGCGGATCGAGGCCGTCCGGGTCCAGGGAAACCGGAAAATCGAAAGCATCGCCATCCAGAATGTCCTCGGCAGCAGGAAAGGCCGCTTCTATGACCGGAACCGCATCGCCGAGGATATCAAAAATATTTACAAAATGGGATACTTCCGTGATGTCCAGGTGGAGAAGGAAGCGGGCGCGGAAGGACTGATCCTCACCTTCGTGGTGGAGGAAAAACCCCTGATTTCGGAAATCAACATCCAGGGATTCGACGGCGTCAGCAGGGGTGAGATCGAGGCGGTGATGACCATCAAAACCCGCCAGATTCTCGACCTGGAACGCGTCAAGGGGGATGTGGAAAAAATCAGGGCCCTTTACCACGACAAAGGATACCGGAACGCCGAAGTCTCCTACGAGATCGAAGAAACGGGAAAAGAGATCCGTGTTCTCGTGACAATCAAGGAATACGAGAAGCTCTACATCCGGTCGATCGAATTCAAGGGAAACCAGGCCTTCACCGAAAAGGAACTGCGGTCTCTCATGAAGACGACCGAAAAGGGATTCTTCTCCTTTCTCACCGATTCGGGACTCCTGAAAGCGGATCAGTTGAAGGAGGACACGCGAATCATCGCGGCATTCTACCAGAACCACGGGTACATCGATGCCAACGTGGGGGAACCGGAAATCACGGACGACCGGAAGTGGATCTACGTCACCATTCCCATCACGGAGGGAAAACTCTTCCGGGTGGGAACCGTGGCGATCGAAGGGGACACGATCGACGTCCCCCGGGAACGGCTTCTGGAAAAACTGAGCATCCGGGAAAAGAATTACTTCAGCAAGGAAGAGGTCCTGAGGGATGTGGACACCTTGCAGGAAGCGTGCAACAACGAAGGCTACGCCTATGCGACGGTCACCCCGCAGACCCTCATCGACGAACAGGAGCAGCGGGTCGACGTCTCCTACCGGATCGAGAAGAAGATCCCCGTGTACTTCAACCGGATCACGATCTCGGGGAACACCAAAACCAGGGACAAGGTCATCCGGCGCGAACTGCGGTTCGTGGAAGGGGACCGGTACAGCCGGGATGGGATGAAGGCGAGCTACATCAACCTCACCCAGCTCCGTTTCTTCGAAGAGGTCAATTTCCAGACGGAGAAGGGTCCCGACGAAAGTCTCATGGACATCAACATCCAGGTCAAGGAGATGGCCACGGGTATGTTCAGCGTCGGCGCGGGATACAGCGCCAACGAAAACGCCCTTTTCATGGCCCAGATCGCCCAGCGGAATCTCTTCGGCCGGGGGCAGACCCTCAGTCTCAACGGTTATTTCGGTGCCCAGACGACCAATTACGAACTCTCCCTGGTGGAGCCCTGGCTTTTCGACATGCCCCTGTGGAGCCGCGTCGAGGCATGGAAGATGGAAAAGGACTACGACACCTACGATCTCGACACGACGGGCGCCGCCTTCGCCCTGGGGTACCCCCTCTTCGAATACGTCAAGGGCTACGTCGAATACCGTCTCTCCACGAACGACATCTACAACATCGAGGACGATGCATCCTACTATATCAAAAAACAGGAAGGGAAAATCACCTCCAGCGGGGTCACCGTGACCCTCATCCGGGACACGACGGACGACTGGCTCTTTCCCAGCCGGGGATCGAAAAACAGCGCTTCCGTCCAACAGACGGGCACCATTTTCGGGGGAGAGGCGGCCTTCACCAAGTACTCGGCGGACTCCGCTTGGTTCTTCCCCCTGCCCTTCGAATACGTGTTCCACGTCCGGGGCAGGATCGGATACATCAACCCCATGGAAGGCAAGGACGTACCCATCTACGAGCGGTATTATCTCGGCGGCATCTCCACACTCCGGGGACTCCGGGACGTCGGGCCGACCGATCCGGAAACGGGGGACCTCATCGGCGGCCTCACCATGCTCAATTTCAACGTGGAAGTGATCGTTCCCCTTCTCAAGACGGCCGGGCTGAAGGGGGTCGTGTTCTTCGACACCGGCAACGCCTGGGAAAGCGGCTACCATGTCGGCGACATGCGGAAGACGGCGGGCGCCGGCATCCGCTGGTATTCGCCCATCGGCCCCCTGCGGCTCGAGTGGGGATACGTCCTGGACCGGAAGGATGACGAATCGGCCAGCCGGTGGGAATTCACCATCGGAATGTTCATGTAAGGAAGAAAGCAAGAATATCCCATTCAAGGAGAAAAAAGATGAAAAGGGTGATTCTTCTCACGGTTGCGGTTTTTTTCCTCGCCACGGGAAACCTGCTGGCGGCGGACAAGGTCGTTTACATCAACATGAAGGAAATCCTGCAGAAATCCCTTGCCGGACAAGCGGCGACCAAGGATTTCCAGAAAGCCTTCGAAAACGTCAAGATAAGAATCCAGGAAAGGGAAAAAGAGCTTCAGCAGATGAAGGAATCCCTGGAAAAACAGCGGATCATCCTCACCGAAGCGGCCCTGAAGGAAAAGGAGGTCGAGTACGAAAAGCAGTACCGCGACTACAAGCGTCTCGTGGAGGACGCCAATGCCGACATGCAGCGGATGAACCAGGAAATCACGCAGAGACTGGTCCCCGAAGTACTCAAGATCATCAACGCCATCGGCAAGAAAGAAGGGTACCTGGCCGTGCTGGACACGGACAGCCCGGGTCTCGCCTACTATGACACGGGGTCGGACATCTCCGCCAAGGTCATTGCCGAATATGACAAGGAATTCAAAAAAGGGAACAAATAGAAGGGGCCTTCCGTTCGCGGGCAGGAACCCGGAGGCGCGGACATGACGAAAACCCTCGGGGAAATCGCCTCCCACGTCGGCGCGGCCGTCGTCGGGGATGCAACGGTGCCGGTGCGCCACATCCGGGGCCTCCAGGAAGCGGAAGAAGGGGATCTCACCTTCTTCACAAACCCCCGATACCGTTCCCTGCTGGAACGGACGAGGGCCTCCGCCATCCTGGTGCCGAAGGGGATCGACGTCCCCGGGAAAAACCTGGTCGTCGCCGATGACCCCTACGTCGCCTTCGCGAGGCTCCTCAACCTGTTCTATCCGGAGAAGCGGCCGGCGCCCGGGATCAGGGTGGGGGCATGGATTTCCCCCGGCGCACGGATCCAGGAAGGGGCGACGGTGTATCCCGGCGCGTACGTCGGGGAACGGGCCCGGATCGGCGCGGGAACCGTTCTGTATCCGGGCGTTTTCGTGGGAGACGAGGCGGAGATCGGCGAAGAATCGGTCCTGTATCCCAACGTCTCGGTTTACCGGCACTGCAGGATCGGGAACCGGGTCATCCTTCACGCCGGCGTCGTCGTCGGCAGCGACGGGTTCGGATTCGCCGGTCCGGGAAGGGAAAACCTCAAGGTGCCCCAGACGGGGATCGTCCAGATCGACGACGACGTGGAGATCGGCGCCAACACCACCATCGACCGGGGAACCCTGGACAAGACCTGGATCAAACGGGGGGTGAAGGTGGACAACCTCGTCCAGATCGCCCACAATGTCATCATCGATGAGTATTCCATCGTCGTCGCCCAGGTGGGAATATCGGGAAGCTCGAAACTGGGCAAGGGGGTGATCCTGGGCGGACAGGTCGGCGTCGTGGGCCACATCGAAATCGGGGACCACGCGATGGTAGCCGCCAAAACGGGCATTCACAAGGCCGTTCCGGCCGGCCGGATCGTCTCCGGATACGTTCAGATGCCCCACCAGGAATGGCTGAAGACGGTCGCCTGCTTCCCCAAGCTTCCCGAAATGAGAAAAACCCTGACGAGCCTCCGGAAGAGGATCGGGGAACTGGAAGAAAAGCTGGACTCCCTCAGGAAGGAAAAGCGTTCATGACCATACATCCGACAGCAATCGTCTCAAACAAGGCAAACCTTCACGAAACCGTCGAAATCGGGCCCTACGCGGTCATCGGCGACGGCGTGACCATAGGGAAAAACTCGGTGGTCGGACCCCACGCGGTCATCGAGGGCACCACGGAAATCGGGGAAAACTGCAGGATCTTTCAGTTCGCCGCCATCGGGGCCGTTCCCCAGGACCTGAAATTCAAAGGAGAGGACTGCAAGGTCGTCATCGGAAACAACAACATGATCCGGGAGTTCGTCACCATCCACAAAGCCACGTCGGCGGACATCGCCTCCACCGTCATCGGGGACGGCAATCTCCTCATGGCATACTGCCATGTGGCCCACAACTGCAAGCTGGGAAACCACATCGTCCTTTCCAACGGGGTGAACCTCGCCGGCCACATTCTCATCGACGATTTCGCCATCATCGGGGGCATGTCGGGCGTTCACCAGTTCACGCGGATCGGCTGCCACTCCTTCATCGGGGGGGCCTCCGCCGTCGCCCAGGACGTCCCGCCCTACGTAAAAGCCGCGGGGAACCGGGCGAAGCTTTTCGGCCTGAACGAGGTGGGGCTGAGACGACGGGGGTTCTCCGATGCCGCCGTCGACGCGCTGAAAAAAGCCTACCGGATCATCTTCCGTTCGTCCCTGCTTCTTTCCACGGCCATTGAAAAGGTCCGGCTGGAAGTGGAGCCCCTGCCGGAAATCGAACGACTGGTCTCCTTCATTGAAAAAGCGCCCCGGGGAATCTGCCGGTAACGGCGCTTCCCCCCGTGCAAAGGCAACAGGTCACATGAAAAAAGGAAACGGTTCCAGGATCCGGATCGGCGTCGTCGGCATCGGCCATCTCGGGTCCTTCCATCTTCAGAAATACAGGGCAATCGACGAGTGCACCCTTGCCGCCGTGTCGGACGTGGTCGGGGAGAAGGCGGAAAAGGCGGGAAGGGAATACGGCTGCCCTTTCTTCACCGACCCCAGGGAGATGATCGGCCGGGTCGACGCGGTGAGCGTCACCGTGCCCACGGAAAACCATTTCAAAGCGGCGCGGGATCTTCTGGCCTCGGGCATCGACGTCCTCGTGGAAAAACCGATCACGGCGACCCTGGAGGAGGCGGACGAACTCATCGCGCTGGCCGAGGCGTCGGGGGCCGTTCTCCAGGTCGGGCTCATCGAGCGGTTCAACCCCGCCATCGCCGCCCTGGACGGCATCATCGGAACGCCGCTGTTCATCGAATCCCACCGCCTGCACCCATTTTTCAACCGGGGAACGGACGTGGACGTCGTCCTCGATCTCATGATCCACGACCTCGACATCATCCTTCACTACGTGCCCTATCCCATCCGGAAAGTGGAAGCGGTGGGCATTCCCGTACTCTCGGACAAGATCGACATCGCCAACGCCCGCATCACCTTCCGGAACGGGTGCGTCGCCAACATCACGGCAAGCCGGGTCACGGGAAAGAAAATGCAGAAAATCCGTTTCTTCGGACCGGAAGGATACCACTCGGTGGACTACGGGAAACGGGAACTCGTTTCCCTGGGCAGGAAAAGGGTCCCCGGCGGGGAGACGGAAATCACGCCGAACGTGGTGGACGTGGAGGCTTACGATCCCCTGGAACGGGAAATCCGGGCCTTTGTCCGCTCCGTCATCACCCGGGAACCGCCGGCCGTCTCGGGGAAGGAAGGAAGGCGCTCTTTAGAGCTTGCCCGCATGATTCTGGAAAAAATGAAAACGGGAGAGGAGTACCTGCAGCGATGATTCCCATGGTGAACCTGAAAAGACAGTACGAAACCCTGAAAGGCGAGATCGACCGGGCCATCGGGGAAGTCCTGGAAAAGGGCCAGTTCATTCTGGGCGAGAACGTCTCCCTCCTGGAAAAGGAAATCGCCCGCTACCATGGGACCGCCCACGGGATCGGCGTGGCCAACGGTACGGACGCCCTCCTCATGGCCCTTCGGGCCTGCGGCGTCGGGAAAGGGGACGAGGTCATCACCACGCCCTTCACCTTCATCGCCACCGCCGAGGTGATCGCCCAGATCGGGGCAGTCCCCGTGTTCGTGGACATCGAGCGGGACACCTTCAACATGGACCCGTCGAAAATCGAGGAAGCCATCACGCCGCGGACGAAGGCCCTCCTCCCCGTCCACCTCTTCGGCCACCCGGCGGAGATGGACCCCATCCTCGACCTGGCCCGGACGCACGGCCTGCGGGTCGTCGAGGACTGCGCCCAGGCTTTCGGGGCGGAATACCGGGGGAAAAAGGTGGGAACCTTCGGCGACTGCGGGTGTTTCAGCTTCTTTCCCAGCAAGAACCTCGCCTGTTACGGTGACGGAGGGATGGTCATCACCGCCGGGGACGACCTGGCGAAAACCGTCCGGATGCTCCGGAACCACGGGACGTCGGTGAAATACCACCACTCCCTTCTGGGATACAACAGCCGCCTCGACGAAATCCAGGCCGCCATTCTCCGGGTGAAGCTGAAACGGATCGACGTCTGGAACGAGTCCCGGCGCAGGAACGCGGCATTTTACGGGGAAGGCATCCGGCGGGACGGCATCGTCCCCCCGACGGCGCGGCCGCACGTGTCGCCCGTTTACCACCAGTACACCCTGCGATGCGGAGCCGACCGCGGGAGACTCGCTGAAGCCCTGGGAAAAGCGCAGATCGCCTCGGCCGTATACTACCCCGTGCCGCTCCACCTCCAGGAAGTGTTCTCGAACCTTCCCGGGCAAAGGAGCCTCCCGGAAAGCGAGGCCGCATCGGCGGAGGTCCTTTCGCTTCCCATGTGTCCCGACCTCTCCGGGGAGGAAATCCGGAAGATCTGCCATGCCGTCAACAGCGTCCAGTGACCCCGCCCCCGCGGCGGACCGGGGAAAGGAGATCCTCATCGTGGCCGGAGAGGCCTCTGGGGACCTCCACGGCTCCCGCCTCGTGGGCGAAATGCTCGCGGCGGACCCCTCGCTTCGGTTCTTCGGCGTCGGGGGAAAGCGGATGGAAGCGGCGGGGGTGGAACTTTACGCCGCCTGCGCCGACATGGCCGTCGTGGGCCTCACCGAGGTCTTCGGGAAGCTCCACTTCTTTCTGGGCGTCCTGAAACGGCTGAAGAACTCCCTCCGGTCGCGGCGGCCCGACCTGGTCATTCTCATCGACTACCCCGATTTCAACCTTCCCCTGGCCCGTGCCGCCCGGCGGGTGAACATTCCCGTCCTGTATTACATCAGCCCCCAGGTGTGGGCCTGGAGGCAAGGGAGAATCGCCGACATCCGGAAGCGGGTCACCCGCATGGCGGTCATCCTGCCCTTCGAAAAGACCCTCTACGAGGAATCGGGCATGACCGACGTCCACTTCGTGGGGCACCCCCTCCTCGACATCGTTCACCGGGGGGACCCGCCGGGGGAGATCCGCCGGAAACTGGGCCTTGAAGCGGAAGGGCTCGTCCTGGCCCTGCTCCCGGGAAGCCGGACGGGAGAAGTGAAACGGCTTTTGCCCCTCATGGCCGAAACGGCGGTCCTTCTGAAGCGCCGCCTGCCGGGACTGGAATTCGTCCTTCCCCTGGCGGAAACGGTGGAGGAGGGCACCGTGCGGGAGATCCTGGACCGCTTCTCCCTGGGCGTCCGGGTGGCGCCCAACGGCATGTACGACCTTCTGGCCGCATCCGACGCCGCCCTGGTGGCCTCCGGAACGGCCACACTGGAAACGGCCCTCATGGGAACCCCCATGGCCGTGGTGTACCGGGTCTCCCCCCTTTCCAGCTTCATCGGCCGCCTGGTGATCCGGATCCGGACCATCGCCCTCGTCAACATCATCGCGGGGGAGACCGTCGTTCCCGAATTCATCCAGGAACGGGCCGAACCGGAGAGGCTTTCCCGGGCACTCCTGGAAATCCTGACGAATCAGGCGGTCCGGACGAAGATGACCGCCCGGCTCGCCGGGATCCGGGAAAAACTGGGCGAGCCCGGCGCGGCGAAACGGGTTGCAAAACTCGCCCTGGATCTTCTATAAGGCGGATAAAAGAAGGAAAGAAGGCATCTTCTCCCATGGCGGTATTCAAGCGGCTCCTCGGACTGGCGAAACCCCACGCGGGCAAGTTCCTCATCGCCCTCCTTCTCATGCTCGTCGTCGGCCTTTCGACGGCGGGACTGGCATTTCTCGTCAAACCCGCCCTGGACGACATCTTCTTCGAGAAGAAGGCCTCCATGCTCTACCTCATTCCGCTCGCCATCCTCGCGATCTACTTCATCAAGGGGGTCTGCTCCTACGGGCAGGCCGTCCTCATGAACTACATCGGCCAGCGGATCGTCACCGACCTTCGGAACGATCTCCACCGGCACATCCACCGCCAGTCCCTCTACTTTTTCCAGAGCCACCCGACGGGCACGCTCATGTCCCGGATCACGAACGACGTCAACCTCATCCAGAACGCCGTATCCGAGGCCCTGACCAGCCTCATGAAGGACTCTTTTTCCCTCATCGGCCTCGTTTTCGTCATTTTCTACCGGGACTGGCAGCTCGCCATCATCGCCGCCTTCGTCTTCCCCCTGACCATCTACCCCATCGCAAAGTTCGGGGAAAAGCTCCGCAAAGTCGCCACGGGCACCCAGGTGACCCTGGGAAGCCTCTCCAGCCTCCTCCAGGAAACGATCTCGGGGATCCGGATCGTCAAGGCCTTCGGAATGGAGAACTACGAGGGGGATCGGTTCAGCCGTGAAAACGAGCAGCTTTTCAGGCTGTTCATGAAATCGGCCTCCATACGGGCCGTCTCGGGGCCCTTCATGGAGTTCCTAGGCGGGCTCGGCATCGCGGCCATCGTCTTTTACGGCGGATACCAGGTGATCCAGGGAACTTCCACGCCGGGAACCTTCTTCTCCTTTCTCACGGCCCTCATCATGCTCTACGAGCCGGTCAAACGGCTGACCAACGTGAACAACACGATCCAGCAGGGGATCGCCGGCGCCGTCCGGGTCTTCCAGATCCTCGATCTCGAATCGGTCATCAGGAACCGCCCGGGGGCGGTCTCCATTCCCCGGGCCGCCGGGGAGATCCGGATCGAGGAGGTTTCCTTCCGGTACGACGACACGCCGGTGCTCCGAAACATCCGGCTTGACGTCCGGCCCGGGGAAATCGTCGCCTTCGTGGGATCGAGCGGCGCCGGCAAGACGACGCTGGTCAACCTCATCCCCCGGTTCTACGACGTCACGGAGGGAAGGATCATCCTGGACGGAAAGGACATCCGGGACATCACCCTGGAATCGCTGAGGGCCCAGATCGCCATGGTGACCCAGCAGACCATCCTGTTCAACGACACGGTGCGGAACAACATCGCCTACGGCGACGTCGAAAAGGACGACCGGGCCGTGCGGGAGGCCGCCCGGGCGGCGAACGCCCATCACTTCATCGAAAAGCTTCCCCAGGGCTACGACACCGTCCTCGGCGAACAGGGCGTCCGCCTGTCGGGAGGGGAAAGACAGCGGATCACCATCGCCCGGGCCATCCTGAAGGACGCCCCCGTTCTCATTCTCGACGAGGCCACCTCGTCCCTCGACACGGAATCGGAACGGGAGGTCCAGGTGGCCATCGACAACCTCATGCGGGGACGGACGACCCTGGTCATCGCCCACCGGCTTTCCACGATCCAGCATGCCGACCGGATCTGCGTCCTTTCGGAGGGGGAGATCGTGGAAGAGGGCACCCACGGGGAACTCCTGAAAAAGCAGGGAGAATACAGCCGCCTGTACGCCCTCCAGTTCCGGGAACCGAAAGAGGAAACGGCGGGGGGCCTATGACGGATCCGCGCCGGGTCCCCGCGAGCCCGACCCTCCTTTGCGGCGCCTCCGTCCTTTACGGGGCGATCGTCCGCCTCCGGAACACCCTCTACGACCGGAAAGCGATCCCGCCGGTGAAGCTTCCCCGCCCGGTGGTGAGCGTCGGGAACATCACCGCGGGGGGAACGGGAAAGACGCCCATGGTCATCCATCTCGCCCGGTTCCTCAGGGAACGGGGATACCGGCCGGCGGTGGTCAGCCGCGGCTACGGCAGCAGGGGCGGAAAGGCCGTGAACGTCGTTTCCGACGGGAAGACCGTTCTTCTCGACCCGGAACGGGCGGGGGACGAGCCTTACCTCATGGCCCGGGTCCTCGCCGACGTCCCCGTCGTCACCGGGCCGAAGCGGGTCGATGCGGGGAGGTCCGCCATCCGGCTCTTCCGGCCCGATCTTCTCCTGCTCGACGACGGCTTCCAGCACCGGCGGCTCCACCGGGACCTCGACATCGTGCTTCTCGACGAAGCCCTCCCCTTCGGGAACGGACGCCTCCTCCCCGGGGGGCTTCTCCGGGAACCCGTCGAGGGCCTTTCCCGGGCGGACCTGATCGTCCTCACGGGACCCGAAACGGAAACCCCGGCCCCTCCCGAAGACCCCCGGATCCCCCGGGACAGGCCGCTCTTCCATGCCGCAAGGAAGGCCGAGGGATTCCTCCGGGGCAGGGATGACCGGTCCTATCCCCTGGAACACCTCGAGGGGAAACCCCTTTACGTCTTTTCGGGCATCGGGAACCCCTCGTCCTTTCACAGCCTTCTTTCGGCGATCCCCGGGACCGCCCTTACGTGCCGGACCTTTCCGGACCACCACCGCTACACCGGCGGCGACGTCGAGCGGATCCGGAAGGAGGCTTCCGGGATTCCGGGCGCCGCCATCGTGACAACGGAAAAGGACGCCGTCCGGCTCGAAAAATATCCTGATTTCTGCGAGGATCTGTACCGCCTGCGGATTTCCATGGCCCTCCGGGCGGGAAAAGAGGATTTCGAAGCCATGGTGCTGGAGAAACTGAATCCATGAACATGAGCCGGTCCACCCGATTCATCCTCCTCTCCTTCCGGGTCATCCCCCTCGGGGCGCGAAAGAAGTTCTTCCGGGCGCTCTTCCTCCTTTTCTATCACATCTCCGCCCGGCACCGGTTGATCACCCTTCTGAACCTCCTTCGGGCGTTCCCGGAGAAGGGGGCGGGGGAAATCGGGATGCTCGCCAGAAACGTGTTCCGGCACATGGGAACGGTGGCCGCGGAATTCTTCGAGATCCCCGCATACCGGAAGGGCGAACTGCCCCCCGGCGTCGCGTTCACCGGCCGGGAACATTTCGAAAATGCGATGGCCAAGGGAAAGGGCTGCATTTTCTTCACCGGCCATCTGGGGAACTGGGAACTCATGGCCGCATCCATGGGTTTCATCGGCATTTACGGAAACATCGTCTACCGCAAGCTGGACAACCCGGTCCTGGAAAACGTGGTTCTCTGGTTCAGGACGTTCACGGGGCACCGGATGGTTCCCAAGGGCGGGGCGTCCAAGGCCCTCCTCTCCCTGCTCAGGGGAAACCAGATGGTGGCCGTCCTCATGGACCAGAACGTCGCCTGGCGGGAGGGGGTGTTCGTGGATTTCTTCGGCCGCCCCGCCGCGACAACCCGGGGAATCGCGGCCTTCGCCCTGGAAACGGGCGCCGCCGTCCTGCCCATCGTCAACTTCCGGCTGGGGGACGGAACGTACCGGATCGTCATGGGAGAGGAGATTCCGCTGATCCGGACGGGGAACCGGGAACGGGACATCCTCGAGAACACCCAGGCCTACACGGCGGTCCTGGAGCGCTACATCCGCCGGTACCCCGACCAGTGGTTCTGGCCCCACCAGCGATGGAAGACGAAACCTTACGAGGCGATCGGGAAATGAGAGCGAACGAGTCCGGAACAATCCCCTTCTCCTCCCTGGAGCGGATTCTCCTCCGAGGCACGAACTGGATCGGCGACGTGGTCATGACCCTGCCGGCGATCCGGGCGGTCCGGCGAAGCGCCCCCCGTGCCCGGATCACCATCCTCGTCAAGCCCTGGGTGGCCGATCTCCTCCGGATCTGCCCCGACGTGGACGAAGTCATGATTTACGAAAGCCCGGGAATCCACGGGGGTCTCCAGGGGAAGTGGCACCTCGCCCAGGCCCTGAAGAAAAGGGATTTTCAGGCGGCCGTTCTCCTGCAGAACGCCATCGAGGCGGCCATCCTGGCGCGTCTCGCCGGGATCCCCGTCCGGGGGGGGTACGACACCGACGGGAGGCGCCTGCTGCTGACCCACCCCGTCCGCCGGACGAAGGAAATCCTGAAACGGCACCAGATCCACTACTACGTGGAGATGGTGGGGGCCCTGGGCTGCACCGACGCCGGCCGGGACATCCGGCTTTCCCCGGGGCCCAACTACGGGGCGATCGCGAAAAACGTCCTCGGGCGCTACGGAATGAAAGAGGACGCACCCCTTCTCGGCATCGCCCCGGGCGCGACCTACGGCCCGGCGAAGATGTGGCTCGCCGACCGCTTCGCCCTCGCCGCGGACCGCCTTGCGGCGGACTTCGGCCTGCGGACCGTCCTCTTCGGAAGCAGGGCGGACCGGCCCGTGGCCGAGGCGGTGGCGCGGCACGGAAAAACCCCCATGGCGAACCTCGCCGGGACGACCACCCTGGAGGAGGCCATGGCGGTCCTCTCCCGCTGCCGGTTGTTCCTTTCCAACGATTCCGGCCTCATGCACCTCGCGGGGGCCTTTGGAATTCCACTCGTCGCAGTGTTCGGATCGACGAACCCGAGAACCACCTCCCCCGTGGGGGAGAAAAGCGTGGTCGTCACGAAAAACGTGTCCTGCAGCCCCTGCCTGAAAAAAACCTGCCCCACCGATTTCCGGTGCATGGAGGGAATCACCGTGGAGGACGTCTGCCGGGCGGCGGCGGACCTGCTTGCGGCAAAACCTGACCGGACGGATCTTTTCCGTTGAGACCGGGGGATCACTTGCGGTAAGGAAAAGAGACGGGAACGGACCGCCGTTCCGTGGAGGCCTTTGCATGAAGAAACATCCCGCCGTCTTCCTGGACCGGGACGGCACGATCCACGAGGAAGTGGGCTACCTGAGCCGGATCGACCAGCTGAAGCTCTTTCCCGACGCGGCGGATGCCCTGCGGATGATCCGCGAAATGGGGAGGCTCGCCGTCGTCGTCACGAACCAGTCGGGGGTCGCCCGGGGCTTCTTCGAGGAGTCCTTTCTCGACGAGGTGCACCAGGAGATCGAAACCCGGCTCGAGAAGGACGGCGCCCGGATCGACGGCTTCTATTACTGCCCCCACCACCCCCACGTCGGAAATCCCCCCTACCGGCGGGACTGCGAGTGCCGGAAACCGAAACCGGGTCTGATTCTGCGGGCGGCGGAGGAAATGAACATCGACATCGGCCGCTCCTACATGATCGGCGACATGATCAAGGACATCCAGGCGGGCGTCCGGGCCGGGGCGCCGGGCATACTCGTCCGGACGGGCTACGGGGGAAACGTGGTCCGGACGGATCTGCCCCTGTACGTCGCCCCGAACCTGCTGGACGCCGTCAAGTGGATCCGGGAGCAGGAAGCGACATGAACCTCCTCATCGTCAAGCTGAGCGCGGTGGGGGACGTGATCCACACCCTCCCCTCCCTGGCGGCCCTGAGGAGGCTGTACCCGGAGGCCCACATCACCTGGCTCGTGGAGGAAGCGGCTTCCGACCTCATCGCCGGCCACCCGTACCTGGACCGGGTCCTCGTATCGAAACGGAAAACGTGGTTCAGGGATCTCCGGAGCGGGAGGGAAATCGGCCGGACCCTGAAGGAAATGAAGGTTTTTCTGGAGGACCTCCGGGACCGGCCCTACGACATCGTGATCGACTTCCACGGCCTCCTGAAAAGCGCCTTTCTCGTCTTCCTCTCCCGGGGAAAGCGGAAACTCGGCTACGACAGCCTTCAGGAACTGAGCGGGTGGTTCTACAACGAGAAGATCTTCGAGGACATGGACAAGCACGCCGTTCCGCGGTATCTCGATTTCGTCTCCCGCCTGGGAGGCGACAGGGAAAACCCCGAGTTCCACGTCCCCGTTTCCGGGGAGAACCGGACCCGGGTGGACCGGCTCCTCGGGAAGCGCGGGATCGGCCCCGGCGATCCCTTCATCGCCGTCAATCCCGTGGCCTACTGGGACACGAAGCTCTGGGACACGGAAAAATTCGGGGAGCTTTGCCGCAGGATCTCCGGGGAACTGGGGACGCCGGTCGTCCTCACGGGAAGCCGGGGAGACGGGATCCTCCGGGAAATATCGGAGCGGTGCCCCGAAGCGGTGAACCTGGCGGGGGAGACCACGCTGAGGGACCTGGCGGAACTCTACGGGAGGGCGGCCCTCGTGGTCACCACCGACTCGGGGCCCATGCACCTTGCCGCCGCCATGGGAACGCCGGCGGTCGCCCTTTTCGGTCCCACCGACCCGAAGCGGACCGGGCCCTTCGGGGAAAACCACGTGGTGATCCGGAAGGACCTTCCCTGCAGTCCCTGCCTGCTCAAGAAGTGCGACCGGAGGACCTGCATGCAGGACATCACCGTCGCCGAAGTCCTGGATGCCGTCGGGGGCCTCCTGCGGGAACGAAGAGAAAGGAAGAAAGGATAGGAACAGCCATGGCCGTCAGGAAGGAGCTTCTGGAAATCCTCGTATGCCCCAAATGCAAGGGGGACCTCGTCCTTACCGAAGCCGACGACGGCCTCGTCTGCGGACGCTGCCGCCTCCTGTACCGGATCGAGGAGGACATCCCCGTCATGCTCATCGACGAGGCGGTCCCCCTGGAGGGGAAATAGCTCACGGAATCGCCGCGGGATTTCATCGCCCCCCGAAGCACCCCAGATGCAAAATGGGGATTTAGACTGTTTTCTAAATCCCCATTCCCACTGAAGAAATTGAATTCAAATATGGTGCCGAAGCCGGGACTTGAACCCGGACGGGCTTCCCCACTACCCCCTCAAGATAGCGTGTCTACCAAATTCCACCACTTCGGCGTCGCTCGAAAAGTCTATTTTCTTTTATGGCGTTTGTCAACACAAAAGTGTCCGAAAACGCGTACAGACCTGCGAAAGGGCTTACTTCGCCTCCCCTGTGGTTCCACCGGTTCCCGCAGGCGGCGCAGCAGGCTGGGCGGGTGTCGCGGCCGGTGCCGCCCCTTCCTGCGTACTCCCCGCCTGGGCCGGCAGCGTCTGTTCCACCGCGGGGGGAACCGACACGCCGTCCATGACGGACGGGGCCTTGTGGACAGCGAAATAGGCAAGCCACAGGGACGTCAGCATGAAAACGGTCGCGATCACCGTGGTCATCTTCCCGAGGAACGTCGTCGGGCCGCTGCTCCCGAAAATCGTCTGGCTCGAGCCGCCGAAGGCCGCCCCCATATCCGCTCCACGACCGCTCTGCAAGAGAACGATCATGATCAGCAGAAAGCAGATAATCACATGAATGACCGTGACAAGAATAAACAAGTGCTTCCGTCTCCTTATCCGTTATTCCCGAAGCGCACGATCCCCAAAAAAGATCGGACCTCCAGGCTGGCCCCGCCTACCAGCGCGCCCTGAATGCCGGGCGTGGCCATGAGCTCTTCCACGTTTTTTTCGTTCACGCTTCCTCCGTAAATGATCCTCACGGAAGACGCGGCACTCTCGCCGTACCTTCCCGCAAGCCATTTCCGGATGAAGGCATGGACTTCGCCGGCCTGGGCCGGCGTCGCCGTTTTCCCCGTCCCGATGGCCCAGACAGGCTCATAGGCGACCGTGACGGCCCTTATATCATGAGAAGAAATATCATTCAATCCCCTTTCCAGTTGTTTTTCCACAACATCGAAGGTTCTTCCCGATTCCCGTTCCTCCAGGGATTCGCCGAGACAGAATATGGGATTCAAACGATGCTTCAATGCCGCCTGTATTTTCAGGTTGATGCCCTTGTCCCGCTCCCCGAACAGGCGGCGCCGCTCCGAATGGCCGATGATCACGAACGCACATCCGGCATCGAGGAGCATCAGCGGCGACACCTCTCCCGTGCAGGCGCCCCGCTCTTCCCAGTGCATGTTCTGGGCGGCGACCCGGATCGTCGAACCGCGGCAGGCTTCCGCCACGGCGGACAGGGACGCAAAGGAAGGGGCAAGAACGATCTCGCGGTCATCCATCGAACCGGCCTGGCCGACCATCTCCCGGGCAAAGGAAACGGCCTCGCCGATGGTCTTGTACATTTTCCAGTTTGCCGCGATGAGTGGTTTCACCATCTATTTTCCGGCCAGCTTTTTTCCCATGTAGATCGCAAGATCCCGCATCCTGCTTGCGTAGCCGCTTTCGTTGTCATACCAGGAAAAGACCTTTACCAGGTTCCCGTCGATGACGTTCGTGAGAGGTGCATCCACGATGGAGGAATAGGGACTGCTCGTGAAATCGACGGAAACGAGTTCCTCCTCGCAAAACGCCATGATGTCCTTCAGAGGCCCCTTGGCGGCGGCCTTGAGTGCGTCGTTGACTTCCGCGATGGTCACGTTGCGGCCCACTTCGGCCACGAAATCGACGACGGACACGTTCGGCGTGGGAACGCGGAGGGCCACGCCGTCCATCTTGCCTTTCAGTTCGGGAATGACCTCCGTCACCGCCCGGGCCGCTCCCGTCGTCGTGGGAACGATGGACATGGCGGCCGCCCGGGCCCTTCTCAGGTCCTTGTGGGACCCGTCGAGGAGGCGCTGATCCATGGTGTAGGCATGGACGGTGGTCATGAATCCCCGGACGATCCTGAAGGAATCGTGGAGCACCTTCACGACGGGGGCAAGACAGTTCGTCGTGCAGGAAGCGTTGGAAACGATGTGGTGTTTCTCCGTGTCGTACGAACTTTCGTTGACGCCCATGACAAAGGTGCCGTCGATGCCTTTTCCCGGAGCGGCGATGATCACCTTTTTCGCGCCCGCTTCCAGATGGCCGGCACATTCGTCTTTTTTCCTGAACTTTCCCGTGGACTCGAGAACGATGTCGACGCCCATGTCCTCCCAGGGCAGGGTGGAAAGATCCTTGGTCACTGAAGTAAGGATGATTTCCCTGCCGTTTACGATCAGGGAGCTGTCCCTGACCTCGACCGTTCCGGAAAAGGGACCATGGACGGAGTCATATCGGAGCAGATGGGCCAGAATTTCAGGATTCGCCCGTGAGTTCACGGCCACCACCTCGATGTCTTCGCGGCCCGTGCAGGCCCTGACAAGATATCTTCCGACCCGCCCGAATCCGTTGATTGCCACTTTCACGCGCACGTTCCACCTCCTTGAAACATTTGTCAAAAGGAAAGTAAGGTCCGAATTTCTTCAGGAAACGAAGAAAGAAAGCGTTTCAAGCATTTACGCGCTTTCGACCAGACCCATCATAAGGAAGCATGCGGGCTTCGTCAATCATTTTTTCGTTCATCCGGTTTTCTGCACACTTGCGGATGAAGCCCGGCGGATCCTGAAAACCGGTCAGAAGTTTACGCCGTTCAATCCTTTCAATCCCAGGATCCGTCTCGCCTCGTCGGGGGTCGCCGGCTCGATGCCCAGCTCACGGGCGATGCGGATGATCTTGGCCACCTGGTCGGCGCTGCTCTTCGCGAGCACCCCCTTCTCCACGTAGAGGCTGTCCTCCAGTCCCACCCGGGCATGGCCCCCCATCAGAAGCGATCCCGTGCACATGGGGATCTGCGTGCGCCCCGCGGCGCACACGGAAAACTCGAATTCGCCGATCTGCTTGCGGGCCGTCTCCACCAGGTAGACCAGGTGCTCGAGGGTCGCCGGGATGCCGCCGAGGATGCCCATGACGAACTGGAGATAGATGGCTCTTTTCGCGATCCCCTTCTGCAGCAGGAAGGCCAGGTTGTTGATCATCCCCACATCGTAGATCTCGAATTCCGGTTTCGCCCCGTTCGCATAGATGATTTCCAGATACTGCCGCATGGTCTTGAAGGTGTTGGGGAAGATGAAGTCCTCCGTGAGGTCGAGATAGGCTTCCTCCCATTCGTACTTGAATTCCTTGACCTGGTCCTTGATGTGAAACAGGGCGAAATTGAGCGAACCCGCGTTGAGCGAGGTCATTTCCGGCTTGAGGTTCGAGGCGACCCGGACCCGGTTCTCGACAGGCTCGCCGAGCTTGCCGCCGGTGGTGAAGCACATGACGACGTCGCACCGTTTTCTGACGGCCTCGGCGATCTCCCTGTAAATGTTCTGATCCGCGCTCGGCAGTCCCGTTTCGGGGTTCCTGACGTGGATGTGCACGACAGCGGCCCCCGCTTCGTGGGAGCGGACGGCGTCGTCGATGATCTGCTGCGGTGTCACCGGCAGGTAGGGTGACATGCTCGGCGTGTGGATGGCGCCTGTCAGCGCCGCGGTAAAGATTCTCTTGTTTGTGTTCATGGATATCCTCTACGCAGTGTGTTGGATTTTCTGTACAGTCTTCTCCGGTGTCCGCCGGGGGCACATCAGAGAAAATACGGCCTGTGCCTTTCGAATTCCTCGATGAAGTCGTCCACCATCGCCTCGAGGGGATACGAAAGTTCCCAGCCCCATTCCGTCCGGGCGCAGGCTTCGCTGATCTTCAGCGACCCGAGTTCCCGCAGGAGTTCCACGACGACGGCGTCGGGCTTGAAGGACAGGGACGCGCCGGGGATGCGCCCTTCCACGGCCCTCACCAGCTCTTTCGCCGAAAAGGGAGGCGTGATGCCGGCGATGTTGTAGACCCTCGTCCGGATGCGTTCGGGATCTGCGGCGGCGAGCCCGTTGAACGCCAGGGCGGCGTCCTTGTAGTAGAGGGCGGGGCACCGTGTTTCCGGGTCGCAGTTGAGTGCGTACGGCAGTCCCTTGATGGAGTACTCGATCGCCCAGGCGTTATAGATGGACATGTGCGCCGTTTTCGCCCCCGGCCCCACAATGGACGGCAGGCGGACGCCCCGGAAGTCGAGACCGAATCTCCGGTGGTACCATCGGCCCAGGAGTTCGCCGAAGGTCTTCGTAATCCCGTACAAACTCGAGGGACGCTGGAGGGTGCGGTCGTCGATCGTGTCTCCGGGGATGTCCTTGCTGTACGTGGCGATTGTGCTTCCGTAGACGACCTGCCTCATGTTCCTGATGCGGGCCGCTTCCAGGACGTTCCGGGTCCCGACCACGTTGGCGTCGAAGGCCTTCCACGGATCGTTTTCCGAGGGCAGGGACAGCATGCCGCCCAGATGAAAGATCCGGTCCACCGCATGCCGCTCCACGCAATCCATCAGGATGGGAAAATGTTCGAGACTTCCCCGCTCGAAAACGAACCGGCCGCTCTGTTCCGTCAGTGGTCCCCGGACCGGCGCGATGTCGTAAAGAACGGGGGTCTCCCCTTCGTCGATGAGGATTTTTGCGAGACGGGATCCGATAAACCCGGTCCCGCCGGTAATCATGGTTGTCATAGGCCGTTCAAAAATATACGAGGCGAGGGCTGGAAGCATCGCCGCCCCCGCCCCGATGATCCGTGCCGCTCACTTCATCTTGCAGCCCGTTTCAGCACAGGGGACTTCCACATCCGCCGCGGGAACCATCCCCGCGGACGCTTCGAACGCGTGCTTGAAGAAAGGGTTCTCCTTGACGATTTCCGTGTACCAGAAAGGCACCTGGGCCTGATGGTCGCAGGCCCGCATGGTCCACAGACCGGCGGGGCCGTCGTAGGTCAGGCCCTCCCAGGCCTTGATGACGGCGGGGATGTCCGTCGTTCCGGCCTTCTTGACCGCCTCGGCCCAGAACATGGTCGACATGAAGGATTTGCCGCGGAGCCAGGTCGGATAATATCCCTTGTCCTTGTAGAACTTGGCGACGAATTCCTTGTTCTTGTCCGTGGGGATGGAAAGCGTGTACACTTCTGCGCCCATATTGCCGATCATCAGGCTGTCGTCGCCCATGGCCTGGATGGTGAACTCGTCATTGATGTAGTACGAAAGCACCACCTGCTTCATCCCCATGGGACGCCCCTGCTTCAGGAGAAGGGTCAGGTCGTTGCCCCAGTTGGGCGTGAAGATGGCATCGGGCTTTGCGGCGATGAGCTGGCTCACGTAGGGGGCGAAGTCCTTCGTGCCCGCGGGATGGTACAGTTCGGCCACGATCTCCGCCGAGGGGTTCAGTTTGGCGAGCCTCCGCTTGAATGCAGCCAGCGCCTCCTGCCCGAAGGAGTAATCCTGGGCGATGATGGCGACCCTCTTGTAGCCCTTCTTGGCCACCAGCGCGGCCAGCGCGTAGGAATGCTGGTCCGTGTTGCCGCACGTCCGGAAGAAATTCCTGCTGCACTTTTCCCCCGTCATGCTCGCCGCCGCCATGCCGTAGCTGATCATGATGGCGTTCTGCCTTTCCGCGAGCTGTTCCATGGCCGCTCCCACCGAGCTTCCCGTACCGCCGCAGAAAAACTTCACGTTGTCTCTCAGGATCAGGTTCTGGGCCTTGCGGGTCGCCACGTCCGGCTTCAGCTCCGAATCGACGGGAATGACCTCCACCTTTTTCCCGAGCAGCCCGCCGCTTTCATTGATGACCTTCGCCGCATAGACCACGCCGTCCAGATAGCGTTCCCCGATATCCTTGAACGATCCCGAAAGTGGCTCCATTGCAGCGATCTTGATGGTGTCCTCCGCCACCGCAGGCACCGCCAGCGCAAGCAGCAGAAAAGACAATGCCGCCAATCCGAAAATTTTCTTCATAATCTCTTACCTCCCGTTTTTTCAACCAAAGGTCTTTTCACCTTTCCGTGTCCCCCCATGGGGAAACACGTGAACGCCCGTGTCATCTTCTCTCACCGCGAACGCCCCATGAGTCCCTTCGCCGGACCCGGTACCGGTCGGCTTCACAGGAAATGACTTTCGGCTGTCGTCGAATTCGTCAGACTTCCAGGTAGTTCCTCCTGATTTCCTCGGCCGCCAGCAATGCCTCCGTGTCGCCGTCGAAAACCATGTGTCCCTTGCCCATGATGTAGAATCGGTCGGCCACCTTGATGGAGGCCTTGAAATTCTGCTCCACCATGAGCACCGTCACCCCCGAACTCCGCACGGCGGCGAGCATTTCCAGCACTTCCTTCACGATCAGGGGGGCAAGGCCCTCCGTGGGCTCGTCGACGAGGATGAGCTTCGGGTTTCCCATGAGGGTTCTCGCCACGGTGAGCATCTGCTGCTCGCCGCCCGAGAGGTGGCCGCCCTTGTTGTCTCGCCGCTCCTTCAGCTGGGGGAATTGCTCGTAGACCCTCTCGACGGTCCAGCCGCCGTTTTTTGCCCCGTTTCTGACACCCATGAGAAGGTTCTCGTGTACGGTGAGGCTGCGGAAGATCCGCCGGTCCTCGGGCACGTAGCCGACGCCGAGACGAGCGACCTCGTAGGGCCGCTTCCCGATCAGCTCCTGTTCTTTGAAACGGATGCTTCCCTCGCTCGGTTTCACAAGGCCCATGATGCTCTTCAGCGTCGTCGACTTTCCGACGCCGTTGCGCCCGAGCAGGCAGACCAGTTCGCCTTCCTTCAGGGCCATGGAAACTCCCTGAAGAATGTGGCTTTTTCCGTAATAGCTGTGGATGTCTTTCAACTCAAGCATGGTTACCCGTCCCCCAGGTAAGCGTCCTTCACGCGCTGGTCGTTGCGGATCTCGTCAGGTTTTCCGGAGACGAGGATCGTTCCGTAATGCAGGACCGAAATCGTGTCAGCAAGAGAGAACACCACTTCCATGTCGTGTTCGATGATGATCAGCGTGCGGCCGGCCGTAACCCGGTCGATCATCCGGATGGCATGGGCCGTTTCCTCGCGGGTCATCCCCGCCGTCGGTTCGTCGAGCAGGATCAGCTCGGGCTCCGTGGAAAGCGTGATGCCGATCTCCAGGGCCCGCTGCTGGCCGTAGGACAGGGCGCTGACGGGCATGTGCATGACGTTTTTCAGGCCAACATCCTCGATGATGGCCAGGGTGCGCCGGTTGATTTCCTCGCTGTGATCGGGCCTGCGGAGGAAGTGGTACCGCAGTCCGTGGCGGGAGCGAACGCCGGAGCGGATGTTGTCGAAGACGGACAGTTCCTGGAAGACGTTGGTGATCTGGAACGACCGGGACAGCCCGGCGCGATTGATGGTGTGGGCGGGTTTGCCCGAGATGTCGCGGCCCTTGAAGAGGATCGCCCCCGACGAGGCCTCGAAATTCCCGCTGATGATGTTGAAGAGTGTCGTCTTGCCCGCCCCGTTGGGCCCGATGACGGCATGGCGTTCCTTCTCCCTGACTCTGAATTCGACGCCTGTGAGAACCTTGAGCCCCGAGAAGTCCTTGTGGATGCCCTTGATGTGCAGGTAATCGCTCATGATGCCCCTTCCTTGACAGCGAGGGATTTGTCCGTTCCATTCCTTCCGGAAAACAGGTTCCTGACGTACTGGATGATCTGCGTGAGCCCGCCGGGGATGAAGAGAACCATGAAGACGAAGATCAGGCCCATGAACAGGGGCCAGCGGTCCGTGATGTCGCTCAGATAGTTCTGGAGGACGACGTAGACCAGCGCCCCCATCATCGGCCCCCAGAAGGTTCCCGTTCCGCCCACGAAGGTCATGAGAAGCACCGTCGTCGTCATGTCGACACTGATGGCTGACTGGGAGCAGAACTGGAAGTGCAGCGTGTAGAATGCCCCCGCAAGGCCGGCCACGGCCCCCGTGAAGGTGAAGAGGATGAGACGGCTGATGTTGGTGTTGTACCCCAGGAACTTCATCCGTTCCTCGTTTTCCCGCATCATGAGCACGGTCTGCCCCATGGCCGTCTGGGTGAAGTACCAGCAGAAGACGATCGCCGCCCCGATGATGACAAGGGTGAAGTAGTAGAAACTCGTAAGCCCCGCCATGTCGATCGTGGTGAAGCCCAGGGACAGATCGGGCCGCGTGACGCTGAGGCCGTCATCGCCTCCCGTGACGGTGTGCCACTTCGTCGCCACGGCATAGAAAAGCGCATTGAACGCCAGGGTCAGAAGGGCGAAGTAGGCCCCCTTGTGTCGCAGCAAAAGGCCTCCCGTAACGAAACCGACCACCGTGGTCATGGCGATCGCCAGCCCGATGGCGCCCCACAGGGACAGCCCGGGAATGTGGATCAGGGACACCGCCACCGTGAAGGCCCCCATGCCGAAGAACATGGCATGCCCGAAGGACAGCAGTCCCGCATAACCGAGAAGGAGGTTGTAGCTGACTGCATAGAGGGCGAACACGATGATTTCCGTCAGCATGTTCAGATGATACTGCCTGAGCAGCACCGGCATGACGGCCCCGAGGGCGAAGAGGAAGGCAATGAAGAGGTAGGGTCTGTTCTTCTTTGCGATCATTGTTTTTCACCAAAGAGTCCCGAAGGTTTGATGATCAGGACGACGGACATGAGCAGATAGACCAGGGCCAGGGAAAGCTTCGGGAAGAGCAGCACCCCGAAGGACTGCAACTCGCCGATGATGAGCGAGGCGACCACGGCGCCCCCGAGGCTCCCGAACCCGCCGACGACAATCACGACGAAGGCGTCGATGAGGATCTCGTTGGCCATGCCGGGGTAGGTCGAGAGCAGCGGTCCCGCGATGACGCCGGCAAATCCCGAAAGGGCCGCGCCGAATGCAAAGACGCCCATGAAGACGCGCGGTACGTTGAACCCGAGGGCATTCACCATTTCGCTGTCGTTGACGGCGGCCCTCAGGATGATTCCGAGACGGGTCCTGTAGAGGATCAGCGCCATCATGATCCCCACAAGGGCGGCGCTGGCGAAGATGAAGATCCGGTAGAGGGGGTAGGTGATCCCGAAGATTTCGACCGTTCCGCCCAGGAAGCCCCCGACGTTCACGGCCAGCGGGAAGTTGCCCCAGACCCACTTGACCACTTCCGTGATGATGTACGCAAGCCCGAATGTGAGCAGCAGCTCGTGCACGTGCCCGAACACATGGACACGGCGCAGCAGGAACCTCTCGATGACGGCGCCGATGATGAAAAGCAGGAGAGGACAGACCATCAGAGACAGCCAGAACTGGCCTGTCATCTGCAGGATCGTGTAGGAGAAATAGGCCCCCAGCATGTACATGGCCGCGTGGGCGAAGTTCAGGACGTTCATCATCCCGAACACCAGGGTCAGGCCCGCCGAAACAAGAAAAAGCAGGCCCCCGTAAGCCAGGCCGTGAAGGAAGAAGACAGGGAAATCACTCATGAGGTTAACCCTTTCCGTTGATCCGGTGTGACCGGCGCGTGATGCCGCCGCGGCATGGACCGCTCTCCGGTCAGACGCCCTGCACGCCCCCGATGATTTCCTTCAGGATGCGCAGCAGGACCATGTCGCGTTGCCGGATCACCCTCTCTATTTTTTCAGGCGTCCACTCGTAGAACCCCCGGCCGGCCTTGACGCCGGTCGCGCCCTCCGAAATCAGTTTTTCCAGGACCGGCGCCGGTTCCTTGGCCGCATCGAGATAGGGGAACAGGTATTTATGGATGTCCCGTGTCAGGACGAGTCCGGCGAGGTCCGCCGTTTCCATGGGACCGATGAAGGGCATCCGGGCTCCGAAGCCGTATTTGACGACCTTGTCGATGTCCTCGGCGCTGGCGACCTTCCTGTCGCAGAGGGAAACGGCCTCCCGCCACATGGCGTGCTGGAGACGGTTGCCGAGAAAACCCGGAACGTCCTTGAGGACGCGGACAGGCACCTTGCCCACCTTCTCCATGAGGGCGAAGACCGTCTCGAAGGCGGCTTTCCCGGTTTGCCCGCCGCGGATCACCTCGACGCAGGGCAGTACCTGGGGCGGGTTCCAGAAGTGCGTCCCCAGGAAACGCTCCTTGTTTTTCAAAACGGTCGCGATTTCGGTGATGCTGATGGCCGAGGTGTTGCTGGAGAAAATGGCATCGGCGGCCGCGTGCCGTTCCACTTCCGCAAAGACCTTCCGCTTCAGGTCGAGATTCTCCAGGATGGCCTCGATGACGTACTGGGAACCCTTGCACAGGGCCTCGAGCGAGGGAGACAGGGTGATTCTGCCGAGGCAACCCGTGACATCTTCCTTCGTGGCCAGGCCGAGGGCGACAAAGACCTTGAAGTTCTCTTCGATCCTTCCCTTTGCGGCGTCGAGCGTGGCCTTGTCCGTATCGTAAAGATGGACGTCGTAGCCCGCCGAGGCGAAGACCTGGGCAATGCCATGCCCCATGAGGCCGGCCCCGATTACGCCGATGCATCGAATGTCCTTGAGTTCCATGCCTATCCCTTCCTTTCACCTCCGTTGACGGGGTTGCAGATGACCATGAAACATTTCACTTCTTCGGGGCCGACGGTCTCTCCGAAATGGGGGAGGTTCGCATCGAAGTAGATGCAGTCGCCTTCGTTGACGATGTACTCCTCTCCGCCGTGGAGGAATTTCATGGTGCCCTGAATGACGAAGAGGATCTCTTCTCCTTCATGCTGGTAGTAGGTGCGCTTTTTCGGAACGAGGGGAAGGGTGAGAAGGAAGGGCTCCATGGTCTTGTTCGGATACCTGTACGCCATGGCCTCGTAGGAATATCCGAAATCCGCTCCGTCCCTCGAGATGAGAGGCCGGTCGTTCTTGCGTACGAGGGAGAGGGAGGTGCGGGGAGCTTCTTCAGAGAGAAGGGCCGAGATGCTGATGCCGAGAGCGCGGGCAATGATCCCGAGCGTGGAAACGGGGGGGGACTTTTTCGATTTTTCGACCTTCGAAAGATATCCCTTGGTGAAGTGCGTCATCACTGCAAGCTGCTCGAGGGTCATCCGTCTCTGTGTCCGGAAGGCCCTGATCCGCTTGCCGATGTCGGCTTCAATAATGGCAGGATTTTGTTTCACTACAGTATACATATCCGATAATTACACTAAAGATGTATGTAACTTATCGATTGTAGATATAAATTCTGCCGGAGAATGTTTCCTGATAGGAAACAAGCTACCAGGGGCCGGAAGGATTGTCAAGCGATTTTAAATTTTCATGAAGAAAGCGAAAACGGACCAATTTTCTTGTCCGCTTCCATGATCCTGCATCCGTTCATCCCGGTGGCCCCGGGGGGCAAATTGCCTTGACAAGGTCCCGTAAAGGCGATAATAAAGTCAATTCCTGCGGCACCGTTTACGGCACAACCGCTTTGTGCGCCTGTAGCTCAGCTGGATAGAGCAACGGACTTCTAATCCGTGGGTCCTGTGTTCGAATCACAGCAGGCGTACCAGGAATAACAAGGGGTTACGGTTAATGGCTGTAACCCCTATTTCTTGATTTTGAAATTTGTCCCCCTTATGTCCCCCCTTTCGATACTCACGGTCACCTTTTTCAGCTTACAAAAGCCCACAGAAAAAAGAAGAACGCACTACGACGTGGATGGCTCGACCTTGCCCTGGCGAGCCCTCCACAACGGCTGCCAGCAAAACAAACCGCCCAGGCAATACCTACACCCCGCCCCCCTTGACTTCGTTCTTTTTTTCACGACGGGCGTCGGGGATTTCGACGGACATGCCGTTTTCTTTGACACATAATGTCCTGTGTGCTATCGAAATTCCGGGGGCTCAAGTATCAAGGCCGGTGAGGCCGGATTCCTTCCGAAAAAACAAAGCGTATCATTCATCATCGGGCTGTCATGACGAAGCCATC